>Ga0194112_10000174_pt1 | contig 86483 bp, 130 predicted proteins | sample TA2MahC400mmetaG_FD_146191 | JGI IMG/M metagenome (GOLD analysis project Ga0194112, IMG submission 146191) | Freshwater microbial communities from Lake Tanganyika, Tanzania - TA2015016 Mahale Deep Cast 400m | ecosystem: Environmental > Aquatic > Freshwater > Lake | place: Tanzania: Lake... | reverse complement strand
GCCCGGGTAGTGCCAGGTCAGCTGGGTGTTCTCCTCGACCGGCGCGTGCTGCATGTTGTTCGCCCAGCGCACGGATCCGGGCCGGGTGTTGGCCTTCTGGAACTTGTCGTTCGAGTTCTTGACCGGCGGCTGGAAGATCACCGCGTCCACGACGAAGACCCCGCCCAGCGGGTCCTCGCTGTCCACGTTCACGACCTGGGCGGCCAGGCAGCGGTCACCGTGCCGGACGTGGATGTTCACGCCCTCCAGCGGGCGCATCACGGGCGGGTTGACGAGGTGCGGGGGCGGGTCTTCGGGGAGCTCGCTCATGGCGGTCAGGCTATAGCCAGCCGTGTCAACCGTGGGCGCCCGCGCGGGCCACGACCCGCTCGACCAGGGCCTGGCCGCGCCAGGCCACGAGCTCGATCCAGATCAGCTTCGTCAGCCACTCCGGGAGCTCGGGCAGGTCGGCGTGCGCGATGCGGTCGGGCAGCGGCGTGCTCGGCGAAAGCTCGGAGGTCCGGGCCAGGATGGTCTGGGTCCAGCCCTGTGCGGCCTGCTGGCGGGCCTCGGTCAGCGGGTCGGGGATCTCGTACATCCCTCGATGGTGGCAGGACTCGCCGGGGTATGGCTTGCATTTGTCAACACTGTCAACTATCTTGGACTCATGACGCAGACCGCAGAGCCGCAGTACGAGGTCCGGGGCAAGGACCGCCTGTTCGACCAGTGGACCACCTTCGTGGGGTCCTACGGCGAGTGCCAGCTGTGGGCCGACCGCCGGGCCTTCCTGGTCCGGGGCCCGGAGATGGACGCCCTGATCACCCCGGTGCCCGCGTGACCGCCCCGCTGCCCGACTACGAGCGCCGGGACCTCTCCGAGCCCCGTGCGCATGTCAGCCCCGTCCAGCTGCGCGCCATCCTGGAGTGGGACGAGGACGACGCGATGAAGGCCGAGGCCCTGGACGCGCTGGAGATGCTGAACGGGGACGAGTTCCTGGGCATCATCCGCCAGACCCTGGAGTCCGGTCTGGCCTGCCAGGGCCTGGCCCGGGACGCCCACGGCATCTGGCGTGACGCGATGGTGCAGGACCCGGACGGGTCCTGGCGCTACGACCCCGAGAGCCTGGCCGCGTGACCGCCGCCGGGGAGTGGCGGGTCGGCCGGAACCGGGCCGAGCACGTCTACGAGGGCGCGGGCACCGACAACCACCACGACGACCAGCCCGTGGCCAGCTTCCTGGGCGCCCGGGACGTGGCGGCGAACGATGCCGCCGAGGCCGTGCTGGCCGTCAACACGGTCCGCTCGCTGGGGACCACCGACTTCCGCGCCGAGTACCAGGCCCAGGAGCTCACCCGGTCCGGGTTCTGGCAGGCGCTGACGCCGTGGAACCAGCACCAGGGCCCGGCCAACGCCCGGGTGGTCAAGCTGCGGGAGGAGGGCTGGCACCTGACCGTCCGGGTGGTCCGCCGCTGGGTGACCGAGCCCGAGGACATCGGCATCTGACTCACCCGGTAGAGCGCGCCGTGTTGACACTGTTGACACGGCGCGCCATACTTTCTCCATGACGCAGACCTGGCAGGCGATCCGCACCCGGCCCGCCGCTTTCCAGACCCCGGCCACCGCGCCGAGCATGGGCCCGGTCCGCGTCGCCCTGCTGATGTGGCGGCTCCAGGCGCGCCGCGTCCGTTCCCTGACCGTCTGAGGAGGACCCCATGCAGACCAAGACCCTGAGCGACGGGACCGAGGCTCCCGTCATCCAGCCCGAGAACTTCCTGGTGGACTTCGGCCCGACCGGCCCCGAGGCCGTGGACACCTGGCTCGCCCAGTACCGGGCCGTGCTCAACGCCTACGGCAAGCGCGTCTGGAACCTGCCGGTCCCGGTGGAGGTCATGGCGCGCGGCAAGACCGGCCGGATGGTCATCCGGGTGTTCGCGCCCGACGCCACCGAGGCCGTGTTCGAGGCCGAGAAGGTGCTGGACGACGGCCCGAAGGTCGTCGCCTTCTGAGCGGCACGCTCACCCGTATGGGCCCCGTTGTTGACACAGTTGACAGCGGGGCCCATACTTGTTCCATGACGCAGACCCAGGCCCGCCGAGGGCTCCTGATCGTGGACGTGCAGAGGGACTTCTGCGAGGGCGGCGCCCTCGCGGTGACCGGCGGGGCCCAGGTGGCCCGCGACATCTCCACGAAGATCATGGCGGCCCACCAGGACCGCTACTCGCGCATCTACGTGTCGCAGGACTGGCACGACCCGCTGCCCAGCCTCAACGGCGGCCACTTCGCCGCGCCGGGCACCGACCCCGACTACGTGACCACCTGGCCGGTGCACTGCGTGTCCGGCACCGAGGGGTCCCAGCTGCACCCCGAGCTCGTCCTGGGCTGGGAGGGCACGCCGATCAAGGTCATCCGCAAGGGCCAGGGTCGGCCGGACTACTCGGCCTTCCAGGGGCGCACGGCGCGCGGCAACGCGCCGCTGTCCTACCAGCTGGGCGTGGACCAGATCGAGGCCCTGGACGTGGTCGGCATCGCCACCGACTACTGCGTGAAGGAGTCCGCGCTGCACGCGCTGGGCCTGGTCCGCAGCCAGCGGCTGGCGCAGGTCCGGGTCATCACCGACCTGGTGGCCGGGGTGGCCCTCCAGAGCAGCCAGGACGCCCTGGCCCAGCTGGAGCAGCAGGGCGCGGTGCTCACCACCACCGCGCTGCTGTGATCCGCAACGGCCTGATCTACGACCACGCGGCAGCGCCAGGGCCCCTCTACTGGTCCTGGCGCTGCCTGGTCTGCTCCGAGGACGTGGCGCTGCACGCGGGCTTCTGGTCCCGCTGGCGCTGGCGTCGCCGTGTCAACCGCCTGAGGAGGCGCACATGATCACCACCGTCGTCGTCCAGCTGAACGCCGAGGTCTTCCAGGCCCGGTCGGTCGGCTGGGGCGATCCCCGCGTGCTCGCGGCGGCCGAGCAGATGCTGGCCCTGCGGCCCGGCGTGCGGACCGTGCAGTACCTGGACCGTCCGGCCCCGTCGATGTTCTCCCCGGCCAAGGCCCCGGCCTGGACGGTCACCCTGTTCGAGGACGAGATGCCGTCCTCGCTGATGCTGGACAACCTGCTGGTCCCGGAGTCCTTCCGGGTGGTGTGGACCGAGGACGGCGGCGAGAAGACCGAGCTCGTGGCGCTGACCTTCGAGCTCGCCGGGATGTACCTGTGACCGCTCCCGACGGCCGTCAGCGGCGCGAGCTCAACGCCCGGCAGCAGGCCGTCCTGGACCGCCTCCGACGGGCCCGGAACCTGGGCTGGTCCCCGGAGACCATCACCGAGATCGCGCAGGCGCTGAAGCTGCCACCGGGCCAGACCCTGGTGGCCATGAAGGCCCTGGAGCGGCAGGGGCTGGCCGTGGTCGCCGGGACCGCCCTGAACGGCGGCCGGACCTGGAAGTCCGTGCCGTCGCTGGAGGGCTCGTGATGCTGACCTTCGAGGGCTTCATGAGCCAGCTGCTGAAGCCGACCTACGTCTGGCGGATGGCCTCGGGCATCGCCGGGGTGCGGGTGGACCAGAGCGACCAGCGCCCGCTGGTCCGGTCCGCGCGCACCCGGATGCGCAACGCCCAGCGCAAGATCGATGACCTGGTCCTCCAGCGCGCGCTGGCCATCCAGGACGAGCGCAGGTGCGCGGCGGTGCACGAGATCGACAACCCGAAGGGGGCCTACCTGGAGGCGCGCTGCGAGTACCCCCGGGGGCACGCCCCGGTCCTCGGGCGCAGGGGGACTCCCGGGGGCCTGGTCATGCACGACACCGAGTGGGACCACGCGGCGCCCAGCAAGGGCCTGTGGTGGATGGACAGCAAGCCTGAGGAGGCGATGGCCTGATGGCCGACACCGAGCGCATCACCATGCAGATGGGCAGCGCGAGCATCAACGAGATCGAGCCGACCACCGAGCACTGGGACGTGGCCAACGACCTGCTGCCCCAGGACTACCCCGAGCGCGGCGAGGTGGCCGGGCTGCTGGCCCAGGCCATCGCCGACGCGGAGGCGCGCGGCCTGGCCCGGGCGAAGGGCGGCGTGCGCGTGCTGCGGCTGATCGAGTACGTCTACCCCGACGCCCGGGCGATGGCCGAGGACCGGGCCCGCTGGGCCGTGCAGGGCGTCTACAGCCCGCGCGCGGGCATGACCCTGCGGTCCACCGTGCTGCCGGTGGAGGTGCTGGGCTGATGGCGAAGCCGACCCAGGCCGACCAGGACCACGCCGAGGAGTTGCTGGGCGAGGACGGCTACCAGCCCACCGTCTGGGCCATCGCGCAGGCGCTGGCCGACGAGCGGGAGAAGGGCGCCCTCCAGCACGCGGTGCCGCCGAGCACGGCCAGCCAGCGCGCGCAGGCCAGCGCGATCCTGGACGACCTGACCTTCGGCGGGCACAGCCAGGACGGCGCGATCTCGCTGCTGGCCCGGCACCTGTCAACCGCCGGGTCCGAGGCCGTGCACGACTTCCTCCAGTGGCTGCGGCCCAACCAGCTGGTGATCCTGCGGGACACCGAGGGGATGACCGGCCAGCCGCTGGATCAGGTGCTGGAGAGCTGGAAGGCGGACCGGGCCCGTGGGTGACGAGGCCATCCACCGGGGCCACTGCACGCGCGCCCGGTGCGCCTACGGCGACCCCCAGTGCCCGGTTGACATGGGGGAGTTCACCGGGGAGCCCGGCCGCGCCGAGCGCGCGCTGGCGGTGCTGCGGGAGGAGGAGGGCCTGCGCTACGAGTGGTGCGTCCGGTCCAAGTCCGAGGACTGGGTCTACGCCCTGCCCCGGATCATCCCGAAGGCGCTCTACGGGAAGCGCGGCACGCTGGAGGCCGCCCAGTGGCACCTGACGAAGATCGCGGGGCACGACCCCGAGGACCACAAGCACTTCGAGATCGTCCGGCGTCTGGTCGGGGACTGGCAGGTGGTGGAGTGATGCTGGAGCCGGTGCAGACCCCGGACAAGCGGCCGGGCGGGGTGCCTGCGGGCGCCCGCCTGGTGACGCTGGCCGAGCTCCGGGACCGGGTGGCCAAGCCCAACGGCTCGCTGCGGCTGGGGCCCCGGGGCAGCTACCTGCGGATCAAGATGTTCATCTGGCCGTTCGGGATCTACGGCACGGTCTTCGACGTGCTCGGGGGCGCGCTGACCGCCGAGGGGCACCGGGTCTTCTCGCTCGGGTACGCGCACGGCGTGCGGCGGCCGTCCCAGGCTCGGCGCCGGATCATCTTCAACCAGCCCGAGGACGCCGACCGCCAGCTGTGGATCTGGACGCTGGACGACGCCCAGCGGGAGCGCGAGGCGCGGGCGGCTGCACGGCGGGCGGGGGTCGCGTGATCACCGACGACGACATCATGGAGACCGCCGTCCAGCTGGCGAAGTCGCTGGACCTGGACGAGGACGGGCGCAACGAGATCGCGTTCCGGATCCAGCGCCTGGTCTGGCCGCCCAGCCCGCACTACTTCCTGCACGACCGTCCGCACGTCGAGGTCGAGATGGGCCCGACGGCTGGGGAGCTCCGCTGTCCGGGCTGCGGCCGGAAGTGGCGTGTCAACCAGGGGCCGAACGAGGACGCGGTCTACCAGGCCCTGACGGCCGCGCACGAGGAGTACCGCTCGGGCCAGCTGCGGTCGGTACCGGTGCGGACCTTCGAGTCCCGGGTGACCGGGCAGCGGCTGCCGACCTTCGCCGGGCTGTTCGGCAGCTACGCCGACATCGAGGTGCACGACGAGAGGTGGCCGGGCTGATGGGCGAGTGCGTGTTCTGCAAGATCGTCCGGGGCGAGGCCGAGGCCGAGATCATCCGGCGCTGGCCGGACGACATCGCCTTCCGGCCGCTCAACCCGGTGGTGCCCGGACACGTGCTCGTGGTGCCTCACCAGCACGTGGCCGACGCCCGGACGGCGCCCTACGTGACCGGGGAGGTCTTCCGCCGGGCGGCCGAGCTCGCCCAGGAGATGGTCGGGGCGGATGTGAACCTGATCACCTCAGCCGGTCGGGCGGCGACCCAGACGGTCTTCCACCTGCACGTCCACGTGGTGCCCCGGTACCCCGATGACGGGCTGTTACTGCCCTGGTCACAGCAGCAGAGCGGGGCCTGAGCAGACCCCGCAGAGTGGGCTTGTGGCCGAGCCGAGCATCGAGGAGAGTGCCCGCCTCCTGCGCCGGATGCACTCGGCCGGGACGGTCAAGCGGGTGGACTTCCTGCACGAGGCGCTGAAGGCGGCCTACAAGGTCGGGCGCCGGGACGGCCGCCGCGACGCGCTGGCCGAGATCTCCACCGAGAAGCGCGACCAGCAGGCTGGTTGACACGAGGCCCGGACCCGCATGGGTCCGGGCCTCGCTGCGTCAGCCCTGCTGCTGCGGCTGGTCGCCCTCGCCGACCGGCTCGCTGGCGACCGGCTCGGTCTCCACCGGGGTCACCCCGGGGACCTCGCCCTCGCTGCCGTCCACCGTGCCGCCGCCGCCCGCCGGGGTCTCCGGCTCGGTCGGGGCGTCCGGCTCCTCGGTGCCCGGCGCCTCCTGGGAACCCTGCACCTGCGCGGTGAGCGCATCCACCTGCTCGGTGGCCTCGGCCAGCACGCGGTCGGTCTCGGCGCGCGCCGCGTCCCGCTCGCTGATGAGCCGGTCGCGCTCGGCGTTCTGCTCCACGTCCTCGGCCGCCTCGGCGGCGGCCAGCGCCTCGGCCGCCTCACGCTCGCGCGCGATGGTGTCCTCCAGCGTGCCGATCCGGTCGGTGATGGCCCCGGCCAGGCGGCCGATGGCGTCGGTGAGCGCGGTCATGCGTTCCTCCATGCGGTTGACAGATCGGAGCACCTGCTTCAGCAGGCCCCGGTCGGTGAGGTCGTCCAGGTCGATGAGCTCCACGCCGCGAGCGTAGGAGCCCCCGGTGACCCAGAACGTCGCACCTCGGCGCGTTGTCCGGCGACGCGCGAAAGAACTTCGGCGCGTCGGCTCAACATTGTCAACGAGATAGCCGAGACTCTGGGCATGACGCAGACCTTCGCCCTCGCCCCCGCCCTCACCCGCACCCAGGCCGCCGCTCGTGGCGCCCTGGTCGTCCTGGCCACGCTGGCCTTCGGCCTGATGGCCCTGCTGCTGATGCCGAACCCCGGCACCCAGGCCCAGGTGGTTGACACCCCGGCCGTGGAGTTCCAGCGCATCGACGCGATCCCGGTCTACCAGTCGGTGGCCGTCGAGCTCGTGCCCGGCGCGGACCTCACCCCCGAGCAGGTCGCGCTGGTCGAGCAGACCGCCGACCTGATCTGCGAGGGCTTCACCGCCGGGGTGCCGGTGGTCAACATGGCCGACTCGCTGGTCTGGAACTTCGGCCTGACCGACACCGAGGCCCGGGACTTCGTCAACCAGGTCGGCAACACGCACTGCTGACCCTGTTGACACTGTTGACAACGGAGTGCATACTAGAGCCATGACGCAGACCCTGATCCCCAGCACCCCGACCGGAGCCCTCGCACAGGGCGAGGTCAACGACGCCCTGTGGCTGGCCCTCCTCCAGGCCGAGCGCATCGAGACGACCGAGCCCGCCACCCTGATCAACGGCCGCTCCGGCGCCACCTACGGCGCGCTGATCCGCTTCGAGACCGAGCGGCTGGCCGACGACCCGCGCGGCCCGCGCTGGGCCGCGAAGCTGGACTCCTACGTCCTCCCGGCCGACGCCCGCGCGGTGCGGGCCCGGATGGACGCCGAGGGCCGCGCGATCTTCGCGGTCGTGGCCGTGCGCGGCGCGCTGGGCGGGACGGTGCGGGCGTGACCGCCGCCGTGCCGTTCTCGTCCGTGGCCGAGGTCCGCCGCGAGGTGGGCCTGGTGGCCAAGGCCGCCGCCGCCGCCGACTACGTCTCGGCCACCATCCTGGAGCACGGGCTGTGGGAGGGCGTGCTGGAGGCCATCGCCGGGTCCAACGCCCAGGCGGGCTACCTGGCCGCCGCCGCGCTGGAGACCAAGCAGCTGCCCTTCCCCCGGATGCTCCTGTGAGGGCGCCCGAGGTGCTGGACCACAAGGCCGACCTGATGGTCCGGCTGGAGAACCCGCTGCTGCGGCGCATGTGGACCGGTCAGGTGGCCCTGGACATCCACAACCCGCGTGCGGCCGTGCAGGAGGCCATCGAGAGCCCGCCGCTGGCCCGCGCACAGGGTGCGGCCGTGGTGGACGCGCTGCGCCAGACCCTGCCCAACGCTGCCGCCTACCACGTCTCGGCCGAGATGGGCACGCTGATCCAGTACGCGGCCAGCCAGCTGGACGGCCTGGACCGGATCCAGCACTCGATCATGCCGACCCGCTCGGGCATCGCGCGGTTCGAGGGCGGGCTGCCGTTCCACGACGTGCGCGGCCGGAAGATGCTGATCAGCTGGGCCTGCTGGGCCCCGGTGCTGGTGCAGTACGCCCAGCACGACACGGGCGAGCCGATGACCGGCACGGTGATCTACCTGTTCAACGACCACCGCGAGGAGCCCGACGAGATCTACGCGCTGCTCCCGAAGGACGCCGAGAGCAAGGGCTTCCCGCAGTCGGCCGTGGACGAGGTCGAGCGCACGCTGGGCCGCTGGGGCCTGATCGGCTGCAACAACCTCTACGAGGGGATGCGGCTGGGCCCGGCGATGATGACCACGCGCGAGGAGCACGCCGCACAGATCCTCGCCGAGGGCGACACGCCGCACGAGTTCACGAACCCGGTCCGCCTGATGCACGCCTTCTGGCTGCTGCTGGGCCAGACGGTCGCCGACACCTCCGACGCCCCGGTTGACAGGGCCCGGCGGAAGCGGACCGGCCGGATGGGCATCCCGCACCGCGTCACCGTGGTCCAGCTGCGCCGCAAGGAGAGCGCCCGCGCCGAGGGGGAGACTCTGGTGGAGTGGTCGCACCGCTGGGTCGTGCGCGGCCACTGGGCCTGGTACCACGTCGGGCCGGACCACCCGCTGGCGCAGGAGGTCGCGCCCGGGCGCTTCATGGCCCGGATCTGGCGGGCGCCCTACGTGAAGGGCCCCGAGGGCAAGCCGCTGGTCGTGACCGACAAGGTCTACGCGCTCCACCGTTGACACGGTTGCCATACTGAGCTCGCGGCAGCAGGGGCCACTGGCCTTCCACCCCACCTACGGGCGTGACCGGCGCGCTGGTCACACGCACGGATCCGGGGACGTTCGGCCACGCTTCCCGCACCGCAGCACCCGGGCCCGGCCCAAGGCGTTCAAGCCTCGGTAGCCGGGCCCGTGGTGTGTCCCGGGCGTGTCTTGTTGACACTGTTGACACGGCCATGCATACTTGGCCCATGACGCAGACGCTCACCACCCCGGTCACCCCCGCCCAGCTGCTCGCAGCCCAGGAGCAGGGCCCCGCCGTGCAGACCCCCGCAGGCGTGGAGCTCATCCCCGCCGGGCGCCTGGCCTTCGTCCTCGGCAGCTTCGAGGGCGACGCGGTCTACCTGGCCGAGCGCCTGAACGGCTGACCCCTGTCAACCGGCCCGGCCCTTCGGGGCCGGGCCCACAGCCCTTTCCACAGCCTGAGGAGAACCCCCATGCGCGACACCGTCTGGCACGCCCCGCAGCCCCCGACCAAGACCGAGTACGGCTCCGAGGAGCACCCCGCCTGGGGCAGCATCGTGGCGCACCGGGTCTCGGCCACCCCGGGGGTCGTCCTGTTCGACAGCGACATCAAGCACGGCCGCACCGTGCGGGTCACCGTCCAGCGCGCCACCCGCTCGCGGGAGGGCAGCCACGACTACATCCACGGCTCCGGGCCGGACCTGATCGAGGTCGAGATGAGCGAGGCCCAGTGGGCCAGCTTCGTCTCGTCCATGAACACCTCCGGGGTCCCGTGCACCATCCGGCGCACCGAGACCGACTGGAACGTCCCCGGCGTGGAGTACGCGCCCCGGCTCGCGCACTCGATGGGCGAGGTCAAGGGCGCGGCGGCGGCGGCCTTCGTGAAGATCCGCGAGGCGCGCGACGCCTACGAGAAGGCGCTGACCGACAAGGCGCCCGCCAAGGTGCGCAACGAGGCGCTGCGCGCGCTGCACTACGCCATCGAGAACTCCGCGCCCAACATCCACCACGCGGCGAAGACGCTGGTCGAGCACACCGAGAACGTCGTGCAGAAGGCCCGCGCCGACATCGAGGCGATGGTCCAGGCCGAGGCCACCCGGCTGGGCATCGAGGCGGGGGAGACCCGGACCCTGGTCGAGCTCCCGGCCGTGCCGGTTGACACCGACGTGGAGGTGCTGGACGAGGCCGCCGACGAGAACGACCGCCCCGAGCTCCTGGGCTCCCCGCCCGCCGAGAGGACCCTGTGATGGCCCAGCAGCTGATCTTCGACCTGGAGGTGGACGTGGCGCGCCAGCGCCCGCCCACCCCGGCCAACACCCGGACCCACCACGTCCGGGTCGCGGTCGAGGACCGCCCGGGCTGGAGCCGCGTCGAGAACGAGGCCCGCAACCTGGCCGCCTGGATGTGCTGGCACCGGCTGGGGCCGATGGTGACCGAGGTCCGGATCGTGAGCGTGGAGGCGTGATGGCCGACGAGCCGGACCACCCGACCACCGACATCCGGGACAGCGGGGAGAACCCCGAGATCACCTACGACCCGCAGGAGGGCTGGACCGCGTTCCGGCTCTGCATCGGCGGCCAGGACTTCCTGATCGACCCTGACCAGCTGGAGGCCCTGGGCACCGAGGTGGCCGACGCCCGCACGCTGCTCGGGTAGCCTGGCCGGGCTCGCATCCTCAGGCAGCCGCGAAGGCCCGTTCCCCTCCGGGGAGCGGGCCTTCGTCGTGCCCGGGGTCACCCGGAGGGGTGGACTACCACGGCCCAGAGACATTTCTTCGGCGCGCCGCTCAAGTTTGTTGACAAATGTGACGATACTGGGTGCATGACGAAGACCGCGCTCCGAGCGCTCATCACGGTGACCGCCGCTGGCGCGGTCCTGCTCACCGCCAGCCCCGCGCTGGCCGACGGCCCCAGCGAGCCGACCTGCGCTCCCGGCGAGGAGTTCCAGGGCGAGTTCGGCTGCGTGGCCGTCCAGCTGCCCGAGGAGCGGATCGGCTCCTACCGGTGCCCCGACCCGGCCGAGGTCATCATCTCGGTGGACCCTGACGTGTGCGGCCCGGCCGAGATCATCTGGGGGCCCCAGCCCGAGGAGACCCCGAGTGCACCTGCTCCCGCGCCGCAGCCCGCCCCGCAGGCGCCCGTTGCGCAGCAGGCTCCGGTGGGCGCCCAGCCGTCCGCCACGGCAGCGCCCGTGCGGCCTGCTCCCCAGCCCGCCAGCGCCCCCGTCCTCGACGCTGCCCCCGCCGGGCAGGCTGTGAGCTCGCTCCAGGCCCTGCTGGACCGGATCGTGGCGCTCATCCGGGAGGTCTTCACCTGGTGACCCCGGCGCGCGTAGCCTCCCCGCATCAGGGATGCACGCGGCCCAAGCGCCCCACAGGGGTAGCCCCCGCGAGACGGCCCCGCTGGCTACGGCTGGCGGGGCCGTTCTGTGTCCGGGTCCGGATAGCCCTGCTCCCGCAGCCTGCGCGCCTCGGCCCGGGTCATCGCGGGGGCGTCGGACCGGCGTCGGCCCCCGGGCCGGACCTCGGGCTCCGGGCCGCCCGGGCGGTCGCTGGCCCGGCGCAGCGGGTGCCCGGCGGTTGACACAGGCGGGGGCGCCTGGCTGAAGTCGATCTTCTGGGTGTGCGGGGTAGGGGAGGGCGCAGTCTTCGGCGCGGGAGCAGCCTCCACGGGGACGCTGCCCCGGTGGTGCCGCTCGAAGGACACCCGCCCGGCCCAGCCCATGACGAAGCCGATCCCCAGCGCCAGCCAGCACAGCAGCAGCGCGACCAGCCAGTCCGCTCCGGTCCAGGTGAAGTCCACGTCCCGACCCTACGAGCCACCGTGCCGCCGTTGCCGGGGTGCCGGAGGGTCCAGCGGCAGCCGGGGCGCACCGCGCCGCTCCACGCCGTCCCAGGGGCGGCTGTCCCGCCAGCGCGCGCCACGGCGCCAGCCGACTGCCCAGCCCGCCCCGTACCCGGCGAAGGCGGCCAGCAGGACCGTGACCGCCCACAGGAACAGCCAGAAGCCCTGGATCAGGTCCATCAGCGCAGCCGCCCGCAGTGCGGGCAGGGCAGCGCCAGCGCGCACCAGAAGCCCAGCAGGCCAGCCAGCGCGGCCACGGCCAGGAAGGCCAGGATCAGCCCCACGGGTTGCCGTCGTCCCAGTCGCCGTCGTCGTCCACGATCTGGGCGTCCACGATGTCGCTGTCGTCGGACGCCCAGGACGGGTCCCCGGCCGGGACCTCGGCCAGCGGCGGTGTCTGCGTCTGCGGCTGGACGTGCGGGTGGGAGTTGCCGCCTCCCGGCACGGCGGCGCCCAGGGCCTTCAGGCGGTCCCGGATCACCTCGGCGGCCGAGATCTGCTGGGTGATCCCGTACTCCTGGGCCTCCTTCGGGATGACCGCGAAGGTGACCGAGGGGCGCTCCTTCGGCGTGGCCAGGCCCACCCGGTCCAGCACGGCCATGCTGGCCGTCACCCGGGCCATCTCGGACTTCCCGTTCTCGGCGATGTCCACCAGCGAGGCAGCCGCCACGGGCGCGCCCCCGGCCAGGATCTTCCAGGCGGTCTGGATGTCCTCGGGACCGCCGGTTGACACGGGGTACTTCCCGGCCATGCCGGAGGCTTCAGCCACGGGGTCTCCTCAGGTGAACCAGGTGCGGTCGCAGACCGCGCACCAGAACATCTTGCGCCGTCCCAGGTCGATGAGCTCGCTCCGGATCCACGAGATGCCCCGGGTGTGGTCGTGGTGGAAGCACTCCCGCTGGGCCCGCCAGCGCCTCCACCAGCGCATCAGCGGTTCAGGACCGGCGGCCCGGCGAAGCCGTGGATCCGGCGCGCCTCGGCGGCGTCGGCGGTGGTCATCGGGTACTGGCGGCGGATGTCGGCCATCGCCTGGCTCCAGCGCTCGAAGCGGATCGCGCGGTCGTCCAGCAGGAACTGGGCGGGCTCCTTGACGTTGGTCACCCGGTAGGCGGGGAAGCCGTGCTGGACCAGCCACTGGCGGATCTGCTCGGCATCGCGGGTCGAGAAGATCACCACCTCCCAGCCCGCCTCGGTCAGCTGGTCCAGCGCGCTCTGGGCGCCGGGGATCGGCCCGTCGTAGGCGGTGCCGTCGTGCCAGCCCCTGCCGTAGGCGTGGATCACCCCGTCGAAGTCGATCAGGGCGCGCGGCCGGTAGTCCCCGGTGGGTCGCCGGTTGGCCTCGTTGGTCATCGCGTCCTCCTCGGTCCCAGCAGGCACCAGCGGCCGTAGGTGTGCCCCTCGTCGCAGCGGGCCAGGCACTGGCTGTCCCGGAACCAGCCCCGCAGGCGCCGCCAGGACAGGCCCGCCCAGTCCAGCCGGTTGTCGCCGTAGCCCCCGGGGGCCGGACGGTCGGGCCCGCACAGCGTGACCGGCCGCTGCGGCGCGACCTGCCCCCGGTCCCGGGCGATGGCGGCGCGCACCCGCTGCGGTCCGGTCAGCTGGTCGCCCCGGAGCTCGTGCACGGCCAGGTGCCCGTCCAGCAGCACGCGCGCAACCTGCCTGCCGCACAGCGGGCAGGGCCCGCCGTCGGGCATCGGGTCGGGGTAGCACAGCCGACAGCCGTGCCAGCCGCAGCCCTCCCAGCCGTCGGGCACGGCGTGCTCGGCGTCAGGCACCGTCGCGCTCCACCAGCAGCTGCTTCAGGTACATGGCCAGGTCGATGGCCTCCTCGTAGGCGTCCCGCAAGGCGTCGCGGCCGTTGTGCGGCTGGAGCGCGGTGCCGTACCGGGAGATGCCCACCTCCCGGCGGGCGGTGATGTCGGCGATGACCAGGGTCTGGATGTCGGTCACGGCGTCCCCGTGCGGGGTGGGCAGCGGCTGGTCGCCCTCGCGCAGCTTCAGGCTGCCGGTGAGCTCGGCCTGCTCGCGCTGGCAGACCGAGCACACCGCCGGGCCGCCGCAGCGCGCCTTCACGTTGTCCGGCCGGGGACGAACGTGGCCGTGGCCGGTGTTCTGGACGGAGAGCGGCCCGGTCAGCGGGCTGGAGCTCATGGTCACCAGGTACCTCCGTGGGAGACGTGCCAGGCCCCGGCGGCGAAGCCGACCCCCAGCCAGAACAGGGCAAGGTAGGTGTCCCGCTCGGCCCACCGCCAGCGTCGGCGGCGGCCGGTCTTGCGCCGTCTACCGGCGTCTTGGGTCCGGGGCACACGGCGAGTATGGCCCAGGTGTGTCAACCACCGGGGGTCAGCTTGACCCAGCCGGAGCCCTCCACCCAGGTGGCCACCTTCCCGGCCGCCCGCCAGGCCTCGCGCAGGGCCTGCTCCTCCTCGGCGGTGACCTGGTACTTCTCGGGCACGTCCTCGCCGAACGGCGCCACCGTGAAGGCGTCGTCGCCCCAGGTGTCGCGGTCCTCAGCGATGTCGTAGTCGGCGAACCGCCAGACCCAGACCTCGGTGCCGGTGACCTCGTCCAACTCGCGCTCGATCTTGCTGCACGGCCCGTCGGGGTCGTCGTGCCCGCAGACGTGCCGCTCGGGGTCGTCGTGGCCCTTGGGCAGGGAGCAGCCGTGGCTGCCCCAGAACACCAGGCACTCCGGCCGCCAGCTGCACCAGGCCTCGTGCGCGCCGCCGCTGCCGCACTCCGGGCACAGCAGCGTGCTCACCAGCGCTGCCGCTTCCGGCCCCGGCGGTGCCCGACGTGCCAGTGCCCGCCCGCCGGGCAGCGGTAGGACTCCAGGCGCCCGGAGTGCGGCTGGAGCCGGTTCAGCTTGCCCGCGCGCGCCTTGGCCTCGGCGTGGGTCAGCGCCTCCTTGGCCGGGAAGCTGCACTTGCCCCGGCTCACCCGCCGCACCTCGTGCACGGGAAGCGGCCCTCGCCCGGGGTGTGGCAGAGAGGGTCGGGGTGCAGCTGCCGCAGCCGGGCCAGGCCGGTGGGCTGGCCGGTCTCGCGGCGGGTCAGGTAGTCCTGCACGGCCTCCTGGTAGGCCGCCGGGAGATCGGCGGGCTCGGTAGGGGCGTAGACGGCGCTCACCAGGCGCTCCACGCCGACAGCTGGCCGTGCCTGCGCAGCCGGTGCCAGCGCCAGGCCGCCCGGGTGCGCCAGCCCCGCCTGCGGCCCCGCACGACCTCGCCGCACCGGCCGCACTCCACGCTGACCAGGATCCCGCGCCTCACGGCACCATCTTGCGCAGCCGCTCGCGCGCCTCGGTGGCCAGCCGGTCGATCACCGGCAGCCAGTCCGAGCGCTTGTCGCCCTCGCGGCAGCGGATCTGGATGGCGTCCAGCAGCTGGTCCACGGCCGCCCAGCCCGGGTCCACCGCCAGCGGCTCGGGCTGGAGCTCGACGGCACGCACGCTGTCAACCGGCACGCCCTCGGCCGCCGCGCAGCGGGCCGCGAACATGGCCAGCCGGTGCGAGCTCTCGCACTCGTTCATGCACTCGATGCCCAGGCAGTGCACCGACCGGCAGCCCTCGGGACGCTCGCCCAGCAGGTGCACGTCCCACCAGCGGTGGATGTCGGTCCCCAGCGGGGCCTCCTCGCCACACGAGCACTTCCCCCGCCCGACCCGGCGGTGCTCCACAGCGCTCACTCCTGGCCCTCCTCGGCGTCCGGGTCGTGGTCCAGGCGCCGCCCGTCGGGCCAGCGCCAGGCGCCCATGCCCAGCTGGACAGCCCGTTCCAGGCCCTCGACCAGCGACCAGCCCCGGACCTCCAGGCTCCAGGGCACCCCGGTGAACGCCTCGGCGTCGGCGTAACCCGTGGCGCGCTGCGTCTCCTCGTCCCAGGTGCCGCTCGCGGTCCTGCTCTGCACGGTGAACCGCCAGGTGTGGCCCATCTCCGGGCCCTCCTGGTCAGCGGTTGACACGCGCCTGACCAGGGACTTCTCGACCTTGCGCGCCTCGCGGCGCATCTGGTCCAGCATCTCCCCTAGGTCGGAGCTCATGCGCTCACGCAGGTCGGCCGCCCAGCGGGGATCGTCCAGGCGCGCGTCGCGCACGAGCTCGTCCAGGGTCTCCAGCTTCTCGCGGATCTCCAGCAGCGTGAGCGCCACCCCGACCACGGGCCCCACGAGCTCGAAGGTCGCCTCGTCCAGGTCCACCGAGCCCGGCTCGCCGCCGCTCACTCGAAGCCCCGGCTGGTCGGCTGCACGGTGATCAGGCCGTTGCCCGCCGCTCGCCCGAGCTCGCTCACGCCGTCCACGGTGATGAACGATCCCCCGGCCACCACCTGGCCCCGGTGCATGACCTCCAGGCGGCCGGAGTTCTCGCTGCCCAGCGCCACGGCCCGCTGCACGGCCGCCACGGCCCTGTCGCGGGCGTCAGCGCGGTCGGCGCCCCTCGACCGCACGAAGACCACCACCGCGACCTCCTGGACCGGCCACATCCCCCACAGCTTGCTGACCTCGTCGGCCTCGCGCGCGGCGTTGCTGCCCTCGTGGATGCGCCCCACCTCGCAGTTCGGGCAGGCCTCCGGCGCCGGGATGTCCCCGCTGGCGCCGCAGTTGCCGCACCACCAGTCGGTGGGCTCGGGCCCCTGCCGAGGTGCCGGGGCGGCGTCGGTCGTCGGCTCGGCGGGCACCAGCGGCGTCCAGCTGGCCACGTAGCGCTCCTCCAGCGGCTGGCCCTGCGTGGTCCGCCAGACCCCGGTCTCCTCGTCCAGCAGCGCCAGCGTGGTGCCGCCCTGGTTGACCCGGACCTTCATGCGGGCACCGTGCCCTCGGGCGCCAGCTGCGGCGCCGACCAGCGTGAGCTCCCGTCCACGCGCTCCAGCAGGAACTGGACCGCCACGTAGCCGCCCATCAGCGGCTTGCCGTCCACGTCCCGGGCCCAGCGGGCCCCCAGCACCAGCGCGGGCGTCTCATCGGCGCCCTCGGTCTCCTGCCAGGTCACCAGGGTCCCGACCGCGCGCTGCGCCCACTCGGGGAGCTCGGGATCGGCGGCACGGGGATGGGTCTGTGCGTCGTTCGGCGGCATCTTCCGAGTATGGCAGCCGGTGTCAACGGCGCCGTGTCAACCGCTCCCACCAGCGCTTTCGCCCCGGCGGCCGGAGCTCCCAGCCCTCCCGCCGACACTCGCCGCAGGGCCCGAACACCCAGCCCGCCAGGTTGACCACCGCGTGCCGCTCCTTGCAGACCGGGCACGGCACGTTGTGCTGCGCCCAGGGTCCCCAGTCGGTCACCCCGACCAGCGGCGCCAGCGGCAGGCCCTCGGGGACGGGCCCGGCGGTCACCACCGTCAGGGCCCCGTGCACCTCCGTCTCGACGTGCACGCCCGACCCCCTCAGCGCCTCCAGGACGCTCTGGGGGTTACCGGGATACCCGCCAGCCCCCTCCAGGCCGTCCTCGGCCCGCTCCTGCCCCGCGTTGCCCATCTCCGTCACTTGCCCCGCCCCCTCCTCGCCCTCGCTTCGAGCTCTGCCGCCCTCAGCACCTGTCCAGCCGGTCGCCGCCGCACTGCCCCGGTGAGGATGTCCCCGGGCCGCCAGCCATCGACCCAGCGCACCCAGCAGACCTCGCAGCGGGCCAGGTGCGCCCCCAGCGCTGCCACGAGCACCAGGTCCACCTGGCCGTTGAACGCCTGCCCCGTCGGATCCCGCTGCGTCTCCAGCGCCAGCTGGTCGGCCCTCGCCGCCACCGCCCGCCTGGCGTCCTCCCAGACCTGCCGGGCATGGGCGTAGGCCTCCCTCGACCCCGGCACCCCCAGCCGATCCAGGGACCCCACCCGCCGCTCGGCCCGCTCGGCAGGCGTCCCCCGCCGCTGCACCTGCCGTCCTCGCCCGTTGCGTGCCATCGCTGTGCCCCTCGTTGTGCCCTCTGGTGTGCCGAAAATGTGCAGGTCAGCGCTGGTGTGGGCCAGAATGTGCGGATTGTGCTTACGGTGTCGGAGATCTGGTAGATAAGTATTCTCTCTCTCTCTCAACACGCATGACGTGCGCGCGAGTCACTGTGTGTGACGGATCTTGATCCCCGCCTCTGTCCTCGGCACATCTGGCCCACTCTGGCCCACCACTGCTCTGACCTGCGGTTTCTCCGCACACTCGGCCCTGCACACCGAGCACACCCGGCACACCCCACGGTGTGCACCGTCTGACCTGCACGTTTCCCCCTCAGATGGACGAATGGCCCCCGATCCGTCCACCGACAGATCAGGAGCCACCGTCACCCAGCGTTACTGCTTCTACTGCTTGTCCAGCCCCTTGGCCGCTGCGATCCCCTGCGCCGTCAGCTTGTAGGTCGGCGCCACCTGCCCCGAGGCGTTCGGCGGACCGTCCCCGGCCACCCGCGCGACCAGCGTCTGCTCGTTGGCCATCTCCTCCAGGGTCTGCCCCAGCATCCCGGCCAGCCCGGAGACCTTCTTCCAGCCCCGGATCCGGTAGCGCGCCTTCACGGTGATCTCCCGCTTCGGCCAGCCCACCAGCGTGCCCACCGGGCCGTCGTCCTCGGTCATCTGCCCCATCACCCGCAGGATGGCCGCCTGCATCGACAGGTCCATCCCCTTCGGGTTCTTCAGGGTCTGCTCCTCCACGATCTCGGCGATGTTCGCCGCGCGCCGCTCGCCCATGACCGCGACCCAGCCGGACCACAGCCAGGGCACCAGCCTCGTGGCCACGTCCTCGACGTGCCCGGTGTCAACCGTCAGCGCGCCGGGGTCGTCGGCCAAGGTCAACAGCACCGCCAGCCGCATGACGTGGTCGGTGAAGCGGGCCACGAGCGGGTGGTACTGGTGCGCCAGGCCGGGGTCCTCCTCGTCGGCTTCAGCCAGTGCCCGCCGCAGGTCCAGCAGCATGTTCTGCACCCGGACGAAGGCCTCCACGCCCCCCGCCTCGTGGTCCAGGTCGATGAGCTCGCGCTTGACCTCGGCGGGCTCCTTCAGCGCCACCGTGGCCCCGGCCGTGGTCTCCCAGGCGTACCGGATGCCCTTGGTCATCCGGTAGGAGTTGGAGCGCTCCACCAGCGCCGTCATCCGGTCCAGCGTCTTCAGCCGCGCCGCCAGGAGCTCCGAGCTCTCCCCCGGCTGCGGCTTTGGCTTGAACGCGAAGCCCTCGGGGATCTCCGGCTTCGGCATCCGCCACAGCCAGGCCCGGCCGAACACGCCCTTGTCGGTGAACTCGTCGTAGCCCTTCGGCCCGGGCGCCGTGTGCTCGGCGAAGGCGTTGGGCTGCACGAAGATCAGGAACGGCAGGCTGGCCTCGGGCATGTAGAGGTGCGAGGTCTCACTGGCCCGGTCCACCGAGATGGTCTCCTGGTCCCAGGTGCGCACGAACAGCCCGAGCGACCCCGAGCCCTTCTGGTACTTCGAGACCTCCTGGAGCACGTCCGATTCCCCGGTGATCAGCACGCGGTGCCCGCCGTTGGTGATCAGCTTGTTCCGGATGCCCTCCTGCGTACCGCCGTCGGTCAGCGTGGACGCACAGATCCCGCCGTCGTAGACCTTCTGGTAGACCCCGGCGTGCTCGTCCATCTTGCCGCCCGAGTGCCCGGCCGCGTCCATCGCCTGCTGCCGCAGCGCGAGCACCGCCGACCGCCGCTCGATGACGCCCTTGTTCAGCGCCATCTCCAGCGGGATCTTGCCCTCGCGGATCACGGTGGACTTGCGGGCACCCGAGTCCGCGATGCCCAGGAACTGGAACACCAGCGGCACGTGCGCCCCCGACCAGTCCTCGGCGTAGACCGGCGCCAGGAAGGCCCCCTGCGTCGCGCCGCTGAAGGCCGTGAGCAGCACCGGGAAGATCATCGCCACGTCCACCGAGTTGGCCTCGGCGAACAGCCGCGCGTGCTTCTCGACCACCCTGTCGGTGCCGTAGCCCTCCCCGAGCAGGCCCTCCAGCGGATCGACGCCCTTCTTGATCATCGTCGTGATCCGCGCCGTTGCTGCTGACCAGGCGTCCCCCTGCCCGGCCATCAGCCCTTGCCCTGCTGCTTCTTGATCGTCAGCAGACCCGAGTTCAGACCCGAGGCCACGGTGGCCTCCACGCCGTGCGTCCCCACGCTCTCCCCCACCTCCACCAGCCGAGCCCGGACGGCTTCGAGGCTGTGACCAGCGGCGACGGCCTTCGCCCCGCTGTAGTACGCGATCTGGTTCAGCCGGTTGTTGCGCCCGGACCCCGCGCCCATGCCCTCCAGGCGCGCCAGCCAGCGCTCCATCTCGGCCCAGGCCACGTCCATCTCGGAGTCCGACCCGTCCAGCTGCCAGCCCTGAAGATCGATCTCGGCACCGCCCCGGTGCCCCTCGATCCAGGCGGCCATCCCGGGCTCCCGCGTGTCAACCGCCCAGGGCGCACCCTCGCCGCCGACCATCCGCCAGGCGGGCATCCCGACCAGCTGGCCCCGCAGGACTTCACCGAACTCGCGCCGCGACAGCCACCTGCGCTGCCCCAGCGCGTCCTCCCCGGGCCAGACCGCGTAGCGGTTGACCCCGGTGCGCACGTCCAGCAGCAGGCCCCGCCGACCGGCCTTCTCGGCATCGGTGTTGTGCCAGCCGCCCGCCTTGCCGAGCCACTGCGCCAGCCAGGTGTTCAGCGACTTCTGGTCCCAGCCGCCCTGGTCCAGCCAGACGTGGAAGCCCCGGGGTGAGGTGCTGACCCCCAGGATCTTCTCCTTCGGCACGGTGTAGCTGACCCGCGCGAAGTCCCGCAGGGCCCGGGGCCCGTCGATGTCGATCAGCAGCAGCCCGTCCAGCACCACGGCCAGCTGCCGTGCGCCCCCGGGCGGCCCGTAGAGGTCCACCAGCGCGTCCCACGTCAGCGCGTCGGCCGCGCCGTGCACGAAGCCGTAGAGCTCCCCGTCCACCCGGGTGATCCACGGGTGCTTCCCGGGACGCTGGCAGGACCCCGCCGCGCCCCAGCCGTCGCCGCGCACCGACCCGCGCCAGCAGCAGCACTCGCCGTCCGGGCCCCGGTTCCACACCAGGAACCAGCGCTCACCCCCGAGCACCCCGTCCCCCGGAACGGGTCCCGCCTCCGGCTGCTCCTGCCCTGCTCCTCCGTCCAGCGATCTCCCAGGCCAGCCCTGCGCCAGGGACGGCTCGACCACGATGCCCTTGCCCATGAGTTCTCCCCCCGTCCCCGCGAGCCCTGCTCCAACGGGGACCTTCGACCTTACGGACCCGACCCTCCCTGGTCAGGTGTCAGCCACACCCGCCACACGGGTGTCAGCCCAGTGCCGCTGGGCGGCCTCGACCGCCCAGCCCTCCGTCGCCCGCGACTCCTGCCACCGGCACTCCCGAACCAGGCAGCGCGCCACCGCCACCCCGTCCTGGTCCGGCGAGACCACCGAGACGTGGCCCTCGCTCTCATGTGCCACGCACGGCTCCCGCACCTGACCGGTCCAGTCGTCGGTCCAGCACCCGCACGCCAGCCGGGAGGTGAACAGCGGGCGCCAGGCGTCGGGCGGCTTGCGCTCCCAGGTCCGTGCCCCCACTGTCTGTCCCCCTGCTCAACGAAGTCCCGTCCGAGAACCGTAGAGCCTCACGCCGCAGACTCCCGGCGAGCCCGGGCGGCCTGCCGGTCGGCCGGTGTCAACCGGGACCGGCGCTCCCGCTTGGCCAGCATCTTCTTCACCGCGCGGTCGATGACCAGGGCCTCCTGGTGGTCCCGCTCGATGACGTAGCCCGGCACCGGCTCCCGCTCCTGCCGGTCGATGTCGTCCCAGTCCATCGGCCCGGGAAAGCCCCGGTTGCGCGCCCAGGTTCGCGCCCGTGCCGAGGGCCCGGCCCCCGCGAAGGCCAGCCGCCGGTACTCGCGCTCGATGAGCTCGGCACGGGCCCGGGAGACCTTCACGGTGTCCGGGTGCAGCACCCGCTGAAGCACCGTGCGCCCGATGCCCCACATCCGGGCCATCTCCTCCAGCGGCCAGCCGATGGCCATCAGCGCGCGCAGCCGCCGCTGCGACCCGCGCGCCGGGACCAGCCTCGGGCGCCGCAGGTAGATGTCCCGCTTGATCTGCTCGGTCTGCTCGGCGTTGAACGCCCGGCAGGGTGCGCAGCGCGGTGTGCCGTGCTTGCGGTGCTGGTAGATGCCCTGCGCCGTGCCGCAGACCGGGTACAGCACCGGTCCGGGCGCGGTGATCTTCCCCCTCGGCGGCATCAGGGCCACCGCGCCTGCCGCAGCACCGGGTGCACCCCGCACAGCGCGACCGCGAACCGCCAGGCCGCCCAGCCCAGTGGGGTGCCCGGGAACTTCCGCTCGAAGCCGGTGAGCTCCCCGTGCCCGGGCAGGTGCACCATCAGGCGGTAGGCCCGCTGCGGGCGCACCAGCCGGTCCCCGTTCCGGGTCGTGCGGTAGCGGTAGGCCACCCAGACGGGCTGGTCGGGCTGGACCTTCACGCGCCGCCGGAAGACCCGCACCAGGTGCGCGTCGGAGTCGTCCCCCGAGGTCAGCCGGTTGAGCCGGTCGGAACTGTCGGACCCCGGTGGGAGCCTGTCGCTGGTGGCCATGCGGTCACTCTAACGGGTATAGTCCGTTGACTCAACTACATCAACCAGTTACGGAGACCCTGTGACCTCTCCCCCGGCGACCACCGCCCACGTTCCTGACAACACGGTGGCGTCCTTCTCCTCCCTCGGCCAGTTCCACCAGTGCCGCCGCCGCTGGTGGCTCGGGGACTACCGGCGCCTGCGCAAGATCGAGGAGCCCCCGACGGGCGCGCTGCCGTTCGGCTCCCGGATCCACAGCGCGCTGGAGGCCTTCTACGACGGCACCGTCCCCGACCCCGCCATCGCCTGGAAGCAGCTGATGGCCCACGAGTTCGCCGTGGCCGAGGCCAGCAACTCCCCCTTCGTCCTGGACCTGGACAAGGAGTCGAAGCTGGGCTTCCGGATGCTGGAGGGCTACATGGAGTGGCTGGAGGCCGAGGGCGAGGACGCCTACTGGGACATCGTCGGGGTCGAGACCAAGCTGTCCCACTTCCTGACCCTGGTGGTTGACACGCCCGACGGGGACGCCGAGGTCACCGTGCTGGTCCGGGGCAAGCTGGACCGCCGCCGCCGCCGGAAGTCCGACGGCGCCGTCTACGTGGACGACTTCAAGACGATGGGCAACTTCGGCGAGCCCGCGATGCTGTCGCTGGAGATGAGCCCGCAGCCCCGGCTCTACCGGATGCTGGAGCAGCAGCAGGCCCCCGCCGACCAGTGGACCGCCGGGGTCAGCTTCACGCTGCTGCGCAAGGTGCTGCGCACGCCGACCGCGAAGCCGCCGTTCTACAAGCGGGTGACCATCGAGATCAACGACGCCGAGCAGGAGGCCTACAACGTCCGCCTGGAGGGCGCGGTCACCGACCTGGCCCGGACCAAGTTCGCGCTGGACGCTGGCGCTGACCCCCGGCGGGTCGCCTACTTCACCCCGGGCTGGCACTGCGCCACCTGCCCGTTCAAGCTGCCGTGCGGGCTGATGCAGCACACCCCCCAGTCCGCCGAGGCGATGCTGGACGACCTCTACACCGAGGGCGACCCGTGGGCCCGGTACATGGCCGACCAGGGCGCCGACTCGGAGATCTCGGGCGGGCCCGCCTGATGAAGGCCACCTTCCCGATCATCACCTGCGACGACGAGTCCGGGTGCCCCAACTGGACCCTGGACTGGTACGAGGCGCTGGCCAGCAACTGGGCCCAGCTGATGGAGGACGGCTGGCGGTACAACCCGCACCGTCCGGACGTGCCGATCCTGTGCCCGAACCACGCCAACCCGGCCGAGGAGGGCTGATGGCCGCCATCGGCCCGGTCGGGCGCAAGGCCCGCGAGCTCCACGCCGCTCACCACCCGGACGACCCCGGCGTCAGCTGCTACGGCTGCCGGATGGCCGCCAGCTACCTCATCGAGGGCAGGGTCTACGCCTTCCCGCGCGCCCGGCGCTCCGGCGAGCAGGTGCTGACGGTGGCGGCCGACGCCCTGTCAACCGCCGAGCACGGCCGGATCGTGCAGACCCCCGGGCACCGGGGCTACCTGCGCAGCACCGAGCTCACCGCGAAGGGCAACGTCCACGTCGCCACCACCTCGGGCGTGGCCGTCTACCCGCCCAACCAGCCCTTCTCGGTCTGGGGCCCGTGATGACCTGGTACGCCTGGCTGCTGTCCGGGGTCGCCATCGGCACCGTGCTGTCCAACATCGCCTTCGCCATCGGCCTGCACGGCAACGACAACCGGATCCTCCGCAGGCGCGAGCGCCGGATGCGGAAGCTGGAGGGGCGCACCCTCTGGTGGCTGCTGCTCCCGGGCTGGCGACACCGGTCCTGAGGCTGGTGCCTGTCACCCGAGAGTGGTAGGTTCTGTCAACACCCACAACAACATCTAAGCCATCTGAGCGACCCTGAGCATCTGAGATTCCGGTGGATCCCTCTGTGCGAAGCGGCTGGTCAGCGGCTTGGGAGGGAGTCACATGAAGGTGCCTGCACTGTCCATGCTGGTGCATGGGCCGTCGGGCGCGGGGAAGTCGCTGCTGGGGTCCTCCACCCCGTGGCCCAGGGTCCTGTTCGACTGCGAGGCCGCCCACCGGTTCCTGCCGGTGAAGGTGAAGATCTGGGACCCCGCGAACCCGCCCCCCGAGCCCCCGAAGATCGACAAGAACGGCGAGCCCGAGTGGGACACCGCCGTCATCATCGTCCGGACCTGGCAGGACGCCCTGAACGGCCTGGACTGGCTGAAGCAGGGCGAGCACCCCTTCCGCTCGGCCACGGTGGACTCGATCTCCGAGCTCCAGTACCGGTACGTCGAGAAGGTCGCCGGGCGCGACCAGATGAAGATCCAGGACTGGGGCGCCGCGCTCCGGGAGGTCGGCGGCTTCTGCCGGGACCTCCGGGACCTCACCGAGCACCCGACCAAGCCCCTGGAGGCCGTCGTCTTCACGTCGATGACCAAGGAGGACAACCAGGGCATCATGCGGCCCTACCTCCAGGGTCAGCTGCGGGACGTGATCCCGTACCTGTTCGACGTGTGCGCCTGGCTGTACGTCGAGCCCGACGCGGACGGCACCGAGACCCGCTACCTCCAGACCCGCCGCATGAACGGCAAGGAGGCCAAGGAGCGGGTCGGCGGCCGGATCCCGCCGATCATCCAGCTGCCCCAGGTCGTGGGTCAGACGGAGGACGAGATCCGCGCGAAGAACACCACCTTCGAGAAGTTGATCAAGATGGTGTTCAAGGGCCGTGGCATCTCCCAGCCCGCGCAGACGGGCGTGCCGCACTCCCAGCAGCAGGACCAGGCCAGCGCGCCTGTCAACCAGGGCGAGCAGCCCACCCCCACCCCCGAGAAGCAGGAGAACTGACCCATGAGCGAGTTCGACTTCGGCGCGGAGTTCGCGGCCTTCGGTGACGACCTGAAGGGCGTCGCCTACGAGGGCGACCACACCATGTTCGTGAAGAAGGCCGTGGCCGGGACCAGCCCGAAGGGCAAGCGGATGTTCACGCTGACCCTCGGCTTCAAGTCCGGCCCGCACGCCGCGAAGAACAAGGAGATCCAGGACCGGCTCTACTGGTCCCCGGAGTCCGACACGGCCGCCCGGATCTTCGCCCAGACGCTGCGCACCCTCGGGGCCAGCCAGGAGTGGATCATGTCGGCCCGCCCGACCCCGGACCAGATCGCCGAGCAGATCACCGGCACGGTCTTCGAGGCCCGGCTGAAGGCCGACGAGTTCAACGGCCAGCCGCAGACCCGGGTGACCTACCGGTCCACCGTCTCGTCCAAGGCGGCCACGGCCACCCCGGGCGGCGGCAAGTCGGCCTCCCAGGCCGTCTCGCTGGACGACGAGGCCGACGCGGCCAGCGCCGCTGCCGGTGACCCCGACACCGAGCCCGCGACGGCCGGTGCGAGCGCCAGCAGCAACAACCCGTGGGGCTGATCCCCACCTGATCCGCAGGGCGGGCCCCACCTCCCCCGGGGCCCGCCCTGCACCATCTCCAGACCTTCCGTCCCCCAGGAGCGCCGATGTCCGCCGTGCCCAACCTGAAGATCCGGGTGCTCACCTCCCCCGACCAGATGGCCGCCTTCTGGGAGTGGCTGACCCTGCCCGGGCGCCGGATGGTCGCGGTTGACACGGAGAACACCGGCCTGGACTGGTACTCCCCGGCCTTCAAGGTCCGGCTGATCCAGTTCGGCGACGTGGCAGGCGGCTGGGCCATCCCCTTCGAGGGCTGGCCCGCGATGGTCCAGGGCGCGCTGGACTGGTGCTCCCGGGCGCGCGTGAAGATCGTCTTCCACAACGCCGGGTACGACATCCTCTCGCTGCGGTCCAAGGGCATCACCGTGGACTGGTCGGTGGTCGAGGACACCTTCACCTGGGCGGCGCTGGGCGGCTTCGCCGAGCAGCCCCGAGGCCTGAAGACGCTGGCCATGCGCGAGTTCGGCCCGTGGGCGGGCGCGGGCGAGCGCGTGCTGCACGAGGGCATGAAGAACGCGGGCTGGACCTGGGCGGACGTGCCGCTGGGCTGGAAGCCCTACCCCCTCTACGGCGTGGTGGACACCTGCGTCACCGCAGCCCTGTGGGAGCAGTGGGCCGATCGCCGGAAGAAGTGGGCGGCCGACCACGCCCTGGAGATCGCCAGCCTCCGGATCACCGGGGAGATGTCCTGGCGCGGCCTGCCGGTGGACGGCCCCTACCTGATGGACAAGATCCACGAGCACCTGGAGCAGGAGAACGAGGTCCGCGCGCGGCTGGCCAGCATCGGCGTGACCAACCCGCACCAGAACGGCCAGCTGGAGCTCGTGCTGCACGAGGCGGGCATCCCGCTCCCGGCCAAGACCGAGAAGGGCAAGGTCAAGCTGGACGCCGAGGTGCTGGAGCACATCGAGCACCCGGCCGCCCAGGACGTGCTGGAGTTCCGGGGGCTCTACAAGACCCGGACCAGCTACCTGGAGGCCATGCTGCGGGGCGCCGGGGGCGACTTCGAGAACGGCGTGGTGCCCGAGGAGGGCGCCGTGCTGCACCCCGGGATCAAGCCCTTCGAGGCGCGCACCGGCCGCATGTCGGTGGAGAACCCGCCGCTCCAGCAGCTGCCCAGCAACGACCCGACCGTGCGCACGGCCGTCATCCCGCGCAACCCCGACGAGGTCATCATCTCGGCCGACTACGGCCAGATCGAGCTCCGGATGTGGGCCAGCTGGAACAAGGACACCGCGATGATCGCGGCCCTGAAGCAGGCCGACGCCACGGGCGGCGACTTCTTCGTGGAGCTCGGCAAGGTGGTCTACGGCGAGCCGGACTTCGTGAAGAAGGACGCCCGCCGGACCCTGCTGAAGTCCACCGTCTACGCCAAGCTGTTCGGCGGCGGGATCGAGACGGCGGCGGCCACCGCCGGGGTCGGTGTCTACCAGCTGGTCCCGACCTGGAAGAAGCTGGAGCAGTCCTACCCGAGCCTGCGCGAGGTCGGGATGGACCTGGTGCAGACCGAGCAGACGCCCCGGGGCCTCGTGCACTACCTGGACAGCCCCTTCGGCCGTCGGTTCCAGGTCGCCGACCCATCCCAGCGCCGCGTGCTGCCCAACTACGTGACCCAGGGCAGCGCCGCCATCGCGCTGAAGAAGGCCCTGGTCGGGCTGGACGCGGCGGGCTTCAGCCCGCACATGCTGCTGCCGGTGCACGACGAGGTGCTGTTCAGCTGCCCGAAGGCCGAGGCCGAGGACGCCATGCAGGAGATCAAGGAGGTCATGGACCAGGTGGTCAACGAGCAGACCGGCTGGCTGGTGGACGTGCAGGCCGAGCCCGGCATGGGCGCGAACTGGGCCGAGGCGAAGTGATCGCGCGCGGGCCCGGGCTGTGGCTGGCCGTGGACCCAGGCGGTGTGACCGGCTGGGTGCTGTTCCGGCCGGTGGTTGACACGACCCAGCTGGCCAACGTCGGGCTGGAGATCGCCGACTGGGGCGAGCAGCCCAACCACCTGCGCTTCATGGACTTCGCCATGCAGTGCACGAACGCTCGGCTCCCCTCGGAGCGGATCAGCGGCATCGTCATCGAGGGCTGGTGGCCGCGCGAGGGCGTGCGCACCTGGCAGCCCGAGGCCGTCGAGGTCATCGGCTTCTGCCGGTGGCTGATGGACGGCGAGCCCGGCCGGTTCTACGTCCAGAAGCCGTCGGAGCGCGAGTGGTCCACCCCCGAGAAGATCCGCCGGTACCGGGAGAACCGGGACCGGCCCAACAACGTGGGCAAGGGCGGCGAGGGCCATGCCGTCCAGGCCCTGAGGCACGCCCTGCTGTGGGCGAGCACCCGCTGGAGGCCCGAGTGACCACGACGGAGCCCACCCCGACCGGTCTGGACTACCAGGCCGCCTTCGAGGCCATGTGCCCCGGCCTGGACGCTGCCGGGGTCAAGATCCACACCCTGAACGACCGGCTGCTGCGGACCGTGGACCGCGCTGCCCGCCTGCGCCGCGCCGAGCGCGAGCGCGTGAAGGACACCGCCCAGGAGCAGCTGATGGCGCGCCTGGACCCCGTTGAACTCGCCCTGTCCGGCCCCGCGCACGTCGCGGATGTGCTGGCCCGCGTGATGGAGGAGATCCGATGACCGCGACCCTGACCGCCCCGCTGAAGATGGCCGCGAAGCTGGCCGGGGCCTCCCCGGGCATCTACCCCTGGGAGATCGCTGACGGCCGCTACGCGGGCCGGATGGGGGTCTACGTGCCCCCGACGTACATGAAGCGGCTGGAGCTCATCCCCGGCGCGCTCTACTCGAAGGCCGACGAGGTCTGGACGCTGCCGAAGGCCTACCCGGCCGTCCTGAGCCTCGGGGTGATGGCCAAGGAGACCGGGCTGCGGATCCTGCCGCACCCCGAGCTCATGGCCTGGGTGAACGAGCAGACCGCGCACTGGAAGGCCATGCGCGAGCTCTCGGCCAAGGTGGACCCCGCCGCGCGCAAGGAGCCCGACGCCGAGCTCTACCCGCACCAGGTGGACGACGCCGCGTGGCTGGCCTACGGCGGTGGGACCGCTCCGGTGCCCGCCCGGCTGCTGCTGAACGAGACCGGCACCGGCAAGACCATCTCGATCATCGCCGGGATGCGCGAGCTCGGGATCCCCGTGTCAACCGGCAAGCCGGTGCTGATCGTGGCGCCGCAGAAGACCCTGAAGACCGCCTGGCTGGACGACCTCGCCGACTTCATGCCCGAGGCCACCGCCGAGCTCATCCGTGGCACCCCGACCCAGCGCCGCAAGGTCATCGAGCGCATCGCCGCTGGTGAGACGCAGATCGGCATCATCGGCTGGGAGTCGCTGAAGACCCACACCCGGTTCAAGGCCCAGCCCGGGCACGCGCTGAAGAAGTGCGAGGCCTGCGGCGGCCCGAACCAGTCCGAGGAGAACACGGTCACCGAGGCCAAGTGCCAGGCCCACGAGAAGGAGCTCAACGCCATCGACTGGGGCCTCATCGTCGCCGACGAGGTCCACCGGGCGATGAACAACACCAGCCAGAACACCCTGGCGCTGTGGGGCCTGGTCCGGTCGGCGCCGAACGCCCTGCGCTGGGGCCTGACCGGCACGCCGGTCAGCCGGAAGGTCGAGCAGGCCTGGACGATCCTGCACTACGCGGACGCCGAGGCCTGGCCGGTGAAGACCACCTGGATCGGCTACTACGCCGAGTCCGGCTACAACATGGCGGGCTTCTTCGAGACCAACGGCTTCCGGGCCGACCGGGTCGAGGAGTTCCAGCAGGTCTTCAGCGGGATCACCCGGCGCCGCCTGAAGGCCGAGGTGCTGGACCTGCCGCCGCTGCTGATGGGCGGCGAGCTCCGGCGCGAGTGCTTCATGCCGAAGGAGCAGGCGACCGCCTACCTCCAGATGCGCGACGAGATGGTCCTGAAGGTCGCCGAGGGCGTGATCGTGGCCCAGAACGCCATGATCGCGGCCGGGCGCCTCACCATGCTGGCCAGCGCCACCGGCTACCCCGAGGACCCCGACGCGGTCAGCGCGAGCACCGAGGACGACGTGCCCGTGAAGATGCTGCTGCGGATGCCCAGCGGGAAGATCGACCAGGTCATCGAGGACTTGGTCTCGGGCGAGTTCGACGGCGAGCAGATCGCGCTGGCCTTCGAGTCCCGGCGGCTGCTGCGGCTGTGGGAGGCCGAGTTGCTGAAGCGCCACCCCGAGCTCCACGAGCAGCTGGACGTGATCGCGGGCGACCGCACGCACCAGCTGTGCGACATCGCCATTCAGGACTTCCAGGCCGGGAAGAAGCGGCTGATCGCCTACACCTACGCCGCCGGGGGCACCGGGACCACGCTGACGGCTGCCAGCACGCTGATGCGCGTCCAGCGGCCGTGGAGCCCGATCCTGTGGAAGCAGGGCCTGGACCGAGTGCACCGGATCGGCTCGGAGCGTCACCAGCACGTCAAGGTCATCGACTACGTGACGGCCGGGACCATCGAGGAGCGCCAGCTGACCCGCCAGGGCGAGAACGCCGAGGTGCTGGAGTCCCTGGTCAACGACGGGGAGAAGCTGGCCGCGCTGTTCGGCGGGGAGTAGTTTCGGCGGTGAGGCCTCCGGTCTGCGGACGCGGGTGGAAGTGAGGGGCGGGAGTTCCCGGTGGACACCGGGGCCCGCCCCTCGCGCTGTCCGGGGTGTCACAGAGTTGACATTGTTGACCACGATGCCCATACTGGCTGCATGACTGCGCCCACGCTGACCGTGAAGGAGCCCCGGCGCACCCGGTCCCGGGTGCTGTTCGAGGACTTCGAGACGACCGCCCAGACCGTCCGCGAGAACCCTGGCGCCTGGCATCTGGTCGGCGGCGGCGAGAAGGCCCGCTACGGCGTCTTCTCGCAGACCGCCCACCGGATCCGCCGGGGCCAGATCAAGGCCTTCGCCGAGCCGGAGGGCGGGCGCTGGGAGATCCAGGTGTCCACCGACCAGCGGGTGGAGGGCCGCCAGCACGAGGTGGAGGTCTACCTGCGCTTCGTGCCCGTGCCGCCCGCCAAGGCCTGACCAGCCCGTCCCCGATAACGCCCCATCCTCCAGCTACGGTTGGAGGATGGGGCGTTGTCATGTGCTGACCGAGAAGAACACCGAGACCCGCCGAGGCACCTGCGCCGAGTGCGGGCCAGACACGCCTATCCGTCCGCGCAAGACCAAGACCGGAAGCACGACCTGGGTCTGCCGCCGACCGGGCGAGCCGCGCGAGTCGAAGGAGAACAAGGCCAGGCGGGTCAGGAAGGCGAAGCACGGGCTGACCACTGAGCAGATGGATGAGATCCAGGCCCGCTACGGCGATGGATGTGCCATCTGCGGCAAGGGCGACAAGCTGGTCCTGGACCACTGCCACCGCTCAGGAGATGTCCGAGGCTGGCTCTGTACCAGCTGCAACAACGGTCTGGGGCTGTTCCGCGACGACCCGACGCTGTTCCAGAAGGCCATCGCCTACCTCTCTGCATAGCAGACTCGTCGGTACCGTGAGCACGCCCATCACCACCGTCCGCAGCGAGGAGCACCCCGTGCCCGACCAGTCCCTGGACCAGCAGACCAGCCCCACCACCGCGACCCCGAGCGCCACCCCGGCCGACGCGGCCCCTGCGCCGACGCAGGAGTCCGTGGAGTCCAACGTCAGCCGTGCCAGCGAGGGCCAGACCCAGCAGGCCGACGTGACGATCAACCAGGACCCCACCATCGGGACCGGCGACGAGAACGCCGACCCGGGCACCGGAGGGGTCGCCAGCAACGACACCGACGGCCCCACCGACAACTACGACGACGAGAACGCCTGGCGCTACCGGGCGCTCCAGCAGGAGGCCAAGCAGCGCGGCCTCAACGGCGGCGGGGAGCGGGACGAGCTCATCGCGCGCCTGCGCGAGAACGACGCCCAGCAGGCCGCTGGCGGGGACGCCTCCCAGGTGCCCACCGCCTCGGTGGACCCCAGCACGGTCGAGAACGGGGGCATCCAGCGCACCAGCCGGGGCACCCACCACGCCGAGGTGCTCCAGGGCCTGTCCCAGCAGCGCAAGCAGCAGCAGCTGGCCGCTGCGCGCGAGCAGGCCGAGGCCCGCTCCGGGGCCGACGAGGCCTGAGGTCCGAGCTCGGGGCGCTGGGTCAACCGGCGCCCCGGGCCTGACCGGTTGACACGATGAGCGAACCCCTGCACTCCGGCAACGACGGCATCCCGCAGCACGCGGCGCCCGAGCCCGAGACCCCTGCTACCCAGACGGACGAGCTATCCCGGGACGGCCGCCTGGTCATCGAGGTCCCCAACGACCTGAGCGACACCGCGCTGTCGGGCGAGGTGCTGGCGCCCCGCCCCGAGCCCGTCCTGAGTGCGGCGCGTGTGGCTGGTGTGGTCAGCGCGGTGATCCTGGCCATCGGCGGCCTGCTGAAGCTGGTCGGAGTCACGCTCCCCGAGGACTATGACCTGGACGCCATCGCGGACCAGGCGGGCAACGTGGTGCTGGCCCTGGCCGGTGCCTGGAGCCTGGTCGGCCCCTGGCTGATGGCCCGCCTGCGCGCCCGGGACAAGGTCACGCCGCTGTCCGACCCCCGGGACACCCTCGGCCGCAAGCTGACCCCCATCGAGGAGCCATGACCTCCCCCGTGCACGCCCTGCGCCGCCTGGCCGCCGTCCGCCTCCGAGGCAACTGGAAGCCCGGCGCGGCCAACGTGGTGCTGCTGATGGCCCAGATCGTCGTGCTGTGGACCGCCGCCCAGCGCGGCATGGACTACTTCAACCTGCCGGACGTGGTGAACGACGGGCCCGAGCTCAACCCCGTGCTGTCGGGCATCGAGGCCGACGTGCCGCTGCGGGTGCTCGGCCTGGCCTTCCTGATCCCGGCCGGGGTCGGCTTCGTCGGGCTGGCGATGGGCTGGATGCGGGCCCTGAGCATGGGCCACCTGTTCGTCGGCGCGAGCTATCTGATCCTGGGCATCACCTTCCTGCGGGATGCGCCGTTGGACAGCTGGTGGCTGGCCGGTGCGGGGTGCTCCCTGCTGCTGTTCGCCGCCGTCCTGCTGGCCAGCGACTCCCGCTTCGTGCCCGACATCCTCGCGCTCGTGCTCGGGGTGGCCGCGATGGTCGCCGGGGGCTACCTGGCCAGTCACGGCCTCGGCTACGGCTACCGGACCGGTAACGGCTTCCTGGGCGGCGCGGCGCTGCACTTCATCTTCGGATTCGGCACGCAGGTGCTGGCCCGCCGTTCCGAGCGCCTGAAGCGAGAGGAGGACGAGGACTTCAAGGCCCTGGCACGGGTCGCTGCCCTCCGTTGACGCATGGACCCCACCGCGCTGCTAGACCTGGTCAAGGACAACGTCGTCGTCCAGTGGTTCCTGGTCGTCGTCGTGATCCTGACCGTGGGCACGAACGCGGCCACGAACCTGAAGGGCCCCTTCGGCAAGGTGGCGCGGTGGTTCCAGTCCCTCGGCGAGCGGCGTGTCAACCGCGAGGTCGAGGAGCGGCGGAAGCGCCGCGAGCAGATGATCGCCCAGGCCACCGAGGGCCGGGCCTTCGCCGACCAGGAGATCGAGAGCCTGCGGCGCCAGCTGGACGAGACCCTGGACGACCGGGACGCCCTCCAGCGCGTGATCCGCGAGCACATGGGCTGGGACCACGATGTCGTCCAGACCCTGATCCAGCGCGGCGTGCGTCCGGGGGACATCCCGACACCCCCGCCGCTGCGCATCCCGTGGCGCGCACCGCGCACCGACACCCAGGCAATGCCGCAGGTCAACGGCTCACCGCGCGATCCGGACGAGGAACCCGAGCCAGCCATTAGTTGACAGTGTTGACAAGGTCTGCGATACTGGTCCCATGACGCAGACCAGCACCACCGCAGAGCAGGTAGCCACCCGGTTCATGGAGTCGGCCCGCTGGGCCGACTACGGCAACGATGGCAGCGACCGCGCCGCCACCACCCGCTACTTCGCCTGGAGCACAGCCGCCAAGGTCGTGCGGGCCCAGGGCATCACCGAGGCCGCAGCCGCCGACCTGGCCGCCCAGGCCCAGAAGGCCCGCAACGCCGCCGAGGCCCACGAGTTCGAGGGCGGCTACGGCTGGCTGGACCGGGTCGAGGCCGAGGTCAAGGACCAGGCCGCCGAGCAGATCCGGCGCGAGGTCGCGGCGGTGGCAGCCTGATGGCGCTGAAGCTGTCCAACACCTTCGAGGAGATCCCGACCAAGCTGATCCGCGAGATGGAGGCGGCAGGCTGGACGGGCAAGGTCTCCCGCAAGGGCCACGCGATCATGCGGGCCCCCGACGGTCAGACCACCTGCTCGGTGTCCCCGAAGGTCGGCGCCGCGTTCCGCGCCGCGAACCTCGGCATGGAGTTCCGCCGCTGGCAGCGCGAGCAGGAGGCCGCCGCAGCCTCCCAGGAGGCGCCTGAGGCGCCCCGGCCGGTCGAGTGGCTGCCCTGGCCCGTGATGCCGCCCCGGCCGCTGGCAGCCGAGCCCGAGCCGACGGTGGACTGCACGGAGTGCGGCAAGCCGTTCCGGACGCTCCAGGCGATGTCGGTGCACCGGGTACGGGCCCACGTCCGTGTCAACTGCCCGATCTGCGCGGGGGCGTTCAGCCCGGGCAACCTGCCCCGGCACCAGCTGACCCACGACGAGGCCACGCTGCCCGAGGACGAGGCGCGGCGCGCGCTGTACCTGGCCCGGCAGGAGGTCGCTCGGCTCCGGGACGAGCTCACCGTCTGGCAGGGGTTGGCCGAGGAGACCGAGGAGAACCTGGTCAACCTCCTGGGCACCGGCAACCGCTCCACCCGCTGACCGCAACACGGGGGCCCCTCCGGGGGTCCCCGTGTTGACGTTGTTGACAAAGCCAGCTATTCTTCATTCACGCGACCACCGCACCCCGACAGATCGGACACCCCCGCCACCATGTGGATCATCACCGAGCACGGCTTCATCTCCTTCGTCGTGGACCGCAAGGACTCCAACGTCCTGCACCTGCGGGCACGCCTGCGCGAAGACCTGGAGCGCAACTTCCCCGGCGTCGCCGTCTACGAGAAGCCGGGCGCGGACTACCTGTTCCGGGCGAAGGTCTCCAAGGCCGAGTTCGCCGAGCAGATGACCAAGCTGATCATGGCCGCCACGATCACCAGCCACTTCAAGGACGAGGCCATCCGCCGGTCCGCCGTCCCCAAGCACGGCAGCCGCCGGGACGCCTACTACGCCCTGTGGGGCTCGCTGGCCAAGATGCAGCCCTACGCGCCCTACTCGAAGACCCCGCGCCCCGAGCCGGTCAAGAAGACCTACGCCAGCGGCGGCGTGCTCGGCGGCAGCCGCCAGCCGGGTCCCGGCCAGCAGGCCATCGGCTTCGGCACCGGGGGCAGCCGCCGGGCGTCGGAGTTCGACTGGGACGCCAACGCCTGGGGCAGCGGCAGCGGGGTCAGCCACCCGGACCCGGTCTCGCCCACCACCCGTCCCGAGGCCGCCGACCCGTGGGCCACGGACGAGGAGTTCGAGGCCTGGTGGAGCGCCCTGACCGACGACGAGCGCGACGAGTACCTGGACGCCGAGGAGGCCGACCTGCGCCGCCGGGAGATGGAGGAGGAGTTCGAGGCCGCCCAGCGGGCCCTGGTGGTCTCCCCGGCGCCGATGAACCGGCCGGGCAGCCGCCGCGAGCGCCGGAAGGCCCGCAAGGGCCGGAAGAACCGGCACAACCAGGAGCGCGCCGCGTCCGACCAGGCGCGCTACGAGCAGGAGCGCCGCGACGGCAAGCACGGCAGCGAGGCCCGCAACCGGCAGGCCTACCTGGACAAGCAGACGGCCGAGCGGCGCCGGAACGGGCTGGCCTGATGCCCGGCAGCGAGAAGGCCGAGCTCAACGGCCTGTACGTGGTGGTGACCATCGCCGACAACGGGGTCGTGCACGCCTGGGGCGAGGGCCCCGTGCACGACCCCGAGGGGACCAAGGTCGAGGCGTTCATCGGCCGGGCGCGTGCCCGGTCGGTGGCCGCCGAGTTCCGCCGCGACGAGAAGAAGCGCAAGGCCGAGGGTGGCACGGGTTCGGTGCAGGTGCGCGTGACCCGCGTCCTCGGCATCGAGCCCACCGAGATCCCCACCGACCTCCCCGTCTGATGTGTCAACCGCTGCCTGAGGAGGCCCCCATGACCACCTGCTCCAACGAGGTCTGCACGGCCGAGGCCGTTATGGCCGTGGCCAGCGCCCGGACCCGGACGCGCGGGATCCGCACGACGCTCTACTACGACCTGGACGATCCGGTCCCGGCCAAGGCCGACCGGCTCTGCCGCCAGCACGGCCGTGACCTGGTGGACGGCCTGATCGCCACGCTGGTGAGCGCGTGATGGCCTGCCGCCCCGACTGCACCGTCCACGTCGAGCCGACTCCAGCGCCCGAGGAGCCCCCGGTGGGCACCAGGGTGACCGACCGCCTCGGCGCCCAGCACGTCCGCACGGAGGCGGGCTGGGCCCGCCAGCCCGACGGCCCCGCGTTCGGCCGCTGGGAGGCCATGTGGGACTCGCGCGGCCCCCTGGCGGTGCTCTGATGGTCACCGTCGTCACGCCGACGCTCCCGGCCTTCCTGGAGAAGCTGGGCTGGGACCCCGAGCCCTACGACATCTGCTGGCTGGACTGCGAGCGGGTGGGCTTCCTGCTGGCCCGGGGCGACACCGGCTGGGAGACGTGCCTGTGTATCGAGCACGCCACCGAGTTGGAGGAGTCCTCGCAGAACGGCTACTCCATCGCGGACCCGCCCCGGTACTCCCGGGCGAAGTGGTGGCCCTGGCGCAACGCTGGGTCCGACCGCGAGGCCTCGGGCCTGGACGACCCCTTCGCGGACTGATGGCCCGCGAGTGGGTGCCCACCGAGTGCGTCCTGTGCGACTGGACGTTGGACTGGTCGGGGACCCCCTGGGCGGTCTACCTGCCCGGGGAGCCCCTGCCGGTCGGCTGGACGGGCACGATGCCCGCCACGGTGCACCTGAGCGACACCATCGACGGCCCGCACGTCGCCGGGGTGGCCCTGGCCGCGCACTGGGCCGAGCAGCATCGGACCCAGCTGGAGGCCCTGATCGGGCCGGGCTTCGAGCTCCTGCCCGGCATCTTCGCGCGGCCCGACCGGATGCGGCCCGCGCCGTAGCGTGTCAACCGTGGACGAGGAGCAGGTAGCCCTCTGGACCCGCGACGCCCGTGAGCACGGCCTTCCCGCCATGCTCACGGGCTTCGTGCTGCTGGTGCCGGTGCTCGGGGTGCCCTACTGGTGGGCGATGCTCGTGCTCGGCAGCCTCGGTGCGGTCGTGGTGCTCTGCACGGCCCAGCACGCTCTGGGCCCGCCCCGGGACGAGTAGCCTCGCCCGCGCGTCGGAGAGCTCCCCCCCGTGGCTCTCCGGCGCCCCGCACTGGGTCAGAAGTTGCCTGCGTGTCGCGTGTTGACAATGTTGACACTGCCCTGCATACTTCTCCCATGACGCAGACCATCACCCTCGACAACATCCTGATCGTCCTCCAGGGCCTCGGGGTCATCGCCCTCACCTACGGCCTGCCCGCGCTGGGAGTCCTCGGCGCGATGGCCGCCTGGCGCCGCAGCAAGGTCCGCTACCACGTCGGCCACCCGCGCGTGAACGAGCCGGTGCGGACCTTCCGGACCAAGGCCGCCGCCCGCAAGGCCCGCATGGAGGGCTACCAGAAGCACCGCAAGGCCTTCCAGATCACGACCACCCGATAGGCTGACCCCGGCAGCGTCCCCCCTGCCCTTCCGCCGAGCCCCCGACCCCCGCCCAGGGTCGGGGGCTCGGTGCGTTGTGGGGTTTGACGCGCCCAGAGGTAGGGGTACTACAGCCTGTCAGCGCCTACAATCCGAGGGTGATCAGCCTCTGGGAGTCCGTCCAGGGCCTGCTGTTCATGGCCGTCTTCGGGCTTCTGTCCAGGTCAGCCGTGCGTCAGGTGCCCCGGACTCCGGACGATGCCCGGTCCCTCGCCGCCGATCAGACCGTCATCCCAGCCCCGCGTAGTGCCCAGCCCGAGGAGCATGGAACCGCGCCAGTGGGGTAGGACTGTCGCCATGCTGCTCCTGATGCTCGGTCTGCTCGGCGGGATCACCGTCGTCTTCACGCGCTCCCAGGAGCCCACCAGCGGTCAGCCGCTGCTCTGATGCGCCTGCGCGTCCCCGGCCACCGGCTCCAGGGCCGAGGCGCGCCCCACACCGGCCAGACGTGCCAGAAGTGGCCCTGCGACCTGCACGCGGGCGTCCGCCGGGTGGACAAGTTCGGTACCGTCCGGGACCAGGGCGTCGGCGGCCACGGCCACGCGCTCTGTGAGTGCGGCTGGACCTCCGAACACCTGCTGACCGGCGCCGCGCGCCGACGGGCCTGGCGCCGCCACAAGCGCGCCCAGCGCGAGCTCGCGGACCTCGCCGCCTGAACCTGCTCGCTCTGTTGAGTCCGACCATGCATACTCGCTGCATGATCGGCCCCACCGAGCGCATCTCGCAGATCCTCGCCGAGGGTCCCGCGCCCGAGCCGCGCCGCCCGCCCGCTCCCGGGGACCCCTGCTGCGTCCCGGAGTGCCAGGCCGACACCCGGCGCGGCACGCTGGACGGCGGGGCCCCGATGCTCTGCGAGGGCTACGGCCACCCCACGGCGCCCTGCATCGCGGTCTGGCTGGTCATCGAGCCCGAGCACCGCGAGGACTACCTGGACTACGTGCGTGCCCAGACTGACTGACCCCTGGATCTGCGACTTCTGCACCGCCGGGGCGCACGCCGATTGCTTCTCGCGCGCCTGGTGCGCGTGCGTGCACGCCCAGGCCCGCTGGCTGCTGCCCGAGCGCCGTGCTGCGCTGCGCGCAGGCGCCGAGCCCCGCGACGACTTCGAGCGCGACTACCAGGAGGCCTACCGTGCCCACCAGGACGAGCGGGAGGCGGCCGATGCCCGACGCGGTTGACACGCGCTGCCGGATGCACCGGCTGGACCCCGGGGTGATCGTGACCCGGGCCTGCGGCAGCTGCGGCGAGAGCTCCAGCTACCGGCTGACCAGCTGCACGGTCTGCCAGGACTTCCAGACCCTGATGCCCGCCGAGCCGCCGAGGATGTGCCCCGATGCCTGAGAACGCCGAGCTCCAGGCCTACGTGAAGGCCGACACGGCCCAGATCACCGAGGTGTTCACGGTCATCGGCAAGACGGTGGACCAGATCGCCCGGGGCTTCGCCGAAGCGGTCACCCCAGCCTTCGAGGGCTTCAAGAAGGCCCTGGAGCAGGCCGACTTCACGCTCCAGCCCGCCTGGCACCACGAATGGCAGAAGCCCGTCGGCAAGGTGGACCCCGGGTCCGGCGACGCCTGCTTCTCGGCGGCCGTGGCCCAGGCGCAGGCCAAGTACCTGGCCAACCAGCCCGGGAAGCTGCTGGTCCAGCACAAGCACGGCCAGCAGATCACCGCCGAGCAGGTGGCCAAGGCCTTCGACATCCCGCTGTCGCTCGTGGCCGACCCGGTGGTGGACCAGCCCGTGATCGAGGCCGTGGGGGTCGATCTGGCGGTCTACGGGACCACCTTCGTGGCGAAGATGAGCGACGGCACCATCCAGCACCTGAGCCCGACGGAGGTCTCCGTGACCACCTCGCCGAAGAAGGCGCCCATCGTGGCCAGCGGGGGCTTCATCGCGCCGCTGGACCACCTGGAGGACTCCGGCTACTGGGCCCCGCTGGGGACCGTGACCGGCTTCGAGCCCGAGCCCGAGCACCTGGAGGGGGACGGGGACCTGTTCCCGCACGTCTCGGCCTCTTACAAGCCCCTGGTCTTCGACGTGCTCGGGAAGGCCCAGCCGGTCGTGGTCATGCCGAAGCCGGTGTCAACCAGCCACTGGCCAGCCGACGGGACCCAGCACGTCGGGCCGGACGGCGCGGTCTGGGAGTTCGCGCTGAAGGGCGGCTGGGTCATCACGGTGGGCCCGGAGTCCGCCGCGCACCGGGCGCTCTACGGCTGGTGGTGCTCGTGCTGCGAGGTGCACTGGGAGCGGCACACCGCCGACCCGGTGGGCTGCGAGTCCGGCGGCTGGCTGCGTCCGGCCACCTCGGCCGAGCACAAGCGGGCCCTGCTGCAATCCTGATCATGTGGCTCTCGCGGACTGCACCTGCTGCAACCGGACGAAGGTCAGGGTCCCGAAGGGCGGCCTGGGCGGCCTGAGCCTGCCCGGCACTGCGGCCGTCTGGGTCTGCCCGGACTGCGACCTCCAGGGCGCCCCGGCGCGCCCCTGGCCACAGGGCAGGCCTCCCGGTGTCTAGTTGACAAAGGTGCCATACTCGGCGCCATGACGCAGACCTACTACACGCCCACGGTGCTCACCGTGGCCACCGGGATCCCGCTGTCCGGGCTGACCAGCGCCTTCCAGCTGATGCACGACCTCCTGGGGTCCCCGGCGACCCCCGAGAATCTGCCCGTGGTCCAGTCCCAGCTGCGCGCCGAGATCGTCCGCCAGCACCCCTGGATCGCCGAGCTCCGGCTGCCCGAGGACCCCTGCGACCGGCGCGGCTGGCTGGCCAAGGTCATGGCGGCCCACGGGGCAGCGCTGGACCTCGCGGTTGACACCCGGGTGAGCGCCTGATGCGCCAGCACGTCCACGATGAGAGCGAGAGCGCCAGCGGCGGGGACCACCTCTACCGCTGGGGCGCCGACCGGATGCGGCGGCACCTGCGCGATGTCCACGAGATGACCATCCCGATGTCCTGGGACCTCGGCCGCCTTCACCAGGCTCACCTGGAGAGCCACCAGGCTCCCGAGATCGAGGAGACCTCCGTGCCCGACCTGCCCGACCACAGCCACGGCGACCTGGCCCGCTGGCACGACACGACGCCGGACGCGGTCCTCGCCGGGCACCTGCGTCAGGACCACGGGATCGACACCGGAACGACCTCCAGCTGGCACGGCCTGCACGCTCGCGCCCACGCGCACGGGGACGCCGCCGCCCGACAGCTGGCCCAGGAGGAGGCCGAGCCCCAGGCCCGGACCGTCCGCCACAACCACGGCAGCGTCGCCGACTGGCACAGCAACGCCGACCGCCGGACGCTGGCCTACCACCTGAACGAGGCCCACGGGCTGGCCACCAGCGACATCGACGTGCGCGAGGTCTACGCCCAGCACATCGCGCTGCACAGCGCCGCCCCGAGCACTGACCCCGAGGACGCGGCCGAGGAGGAGGTCCAGGCCGACGGCCAGCGCCGGATCCTGGTGGACCGGATCATCGCGGCGATGGCCGGGGTGGACTTCGACCGCGACTGGGCGGCCGACGACGGCTTGGGCCGGGCCGGTCGGTACGCGCTGCGCGCGCCCTACCAGGCCCCCGCCGAGCGGCTGCTGGAGTGGCTGCGGCGCGGCGGTCTGGCGGCCATCCCGGGCTACCTGGACCTGCTCAACCAGGAGGCCGTGGAGGAGCGCGACGCGGCCCTGGCGGCCGGGCGCGCGTCCGAGGACAAGGTGCGCGAGCTCGTGACGCAGGCCCGCGAGGCCCAGCGCGCGATGCAGGAGCAGGCCCAGGCGGTCGGGGAGGCCGAGTCGCTGGTGCACGACCTGGAGGAGATCAACAACCAGCTGCGCTCCGACCTGGCCGATGCTCGGGACGAGCGTGATCGTGCCCAGCAGGCGCTGATGGCGAAGTTGACCGAGGCCGGGGAGCTCCGGGAGCAGCGGGACACCTTCCAGTCGGCCAACTCCGAGCAGGCCCGCATGATCCACGAGAAGAACGCCCAGCTGGCCCGGCTGAACACCCAGGCCGAGGCCAGCGAGGAGGTGCTGCGCCGCCAGCGGGACCGCGAGCGCGAGCAGTGCCAGCGCCTCCAGCAGGTGCTCGCCGACCGCACCCGGACGCTCCGGGAGGGCCGGACCAAGCTGCGCGACCTGGTCACCCGCCTGCGGGACTCGGGCTGGGAAGAGAGCTCGGTCTACCAGGAGCTCGTGCACATCCTGGAGGAGACCCCGGTGCCGGAGGACGGCGGCCTGGTGTCAACCGGCCCGGTGCGGGTCTTCCTCGGGGAGGCCGAGATCTCCGACATCCGCCACATCACGGTGGACACCGTCGGCCGGGCGCGCGCGGCCGTCGAGATCCGCCGCTCGGCCAAGGCCTTCCGGGCCGACAGCGTCATGCTGTTCACCCGGGACGCCGTGGCCAACATGCTGGACCGCCTCGCCGACGACCTGGAGAAGTGATGCCCGAGCCCACCGCCGCTGACCTGAAGGCCGCCGAGGCCGTCGTGATCGAGTGGTCCAGCGGGGACCTCTCACCGACCCGCCAGCGGGACCTGATCGCCCAGGCGCTGGCCACCCAGCGGGCCGAGCTCGCCGCGCTGCTGCGCACCTGCGCGGCCGGGCGGACCGAGTACGCCGGGGGCTACTCGCTCCAGGAGACCAACCACGCCCTGCGCGCCCAGCGCGCCGCCCTGGAGTCCGAGGCCTGCGCGCTGGAGGCGGCGGCCAAGGTCGTGGAGGGCGACGTGCACGCCGTCATGGGCCTGCTGCCGTCGTGGAGGTGGACCGAGGAGATGCGGGCCCGGCTGTCGAGTCCTGCCAGTGGTGAGCCCGCCAGGGCCTGACCGGCTGGCAACTCGCTGCGTCAGGAGGGGCGCACGGGGCACCCGGGATCGGGGCCTGCGACATCCCTCTCCAACGGACCGGGATCGGCGTGGAACGTCGGTCCCGGTCCGTACCGTTCCCACCTGTGAGGGGGCTGTCAGCCCCGAGGCACCACGGGGAGGACGGAGTCATGCCCCTGAAGATCCGGTTCCGGCCGACGTGGCGGATCGCGGTGGCGATGGTCGCGGAGGCCGTCATCGTCGTCGGCGCGATGGTGGCCGTGATGGTCTACTTCGCCCGCTGAGAGCACGACCCGCGAGCCCGCTCCAGCCCTCGGAGCGGGCTCGCGGCGTCTGGTGCGAGGATCGGTCATGGCCACCGAGGTGCTGCCCAGCCCGGTTGACACGGGCGCCGATGACGACGAGCTCCACCACGTCGCGTGCGACACCCTGGACCGGACCTGGTGCGGCCAGGACGCCCGCGACCTCCTCCAGCTTCCCGACCCGCCCCCGCCGCTGGAGGACTTCTGCCGGGTCTGCGTGCTGGGCATCGAGATGTGGTGCTCGGGGGATCCCTGCCCGGTCTGCGGCACGCTGGAGTGCATCGCTAGTTGACATTGTTGACACCGGTGCCCATACTGGTGCCATGACGCAGACCTTCTCCACCCCCGCAGACATCGTCCCCACGGTCGCCATGACCGTCGTCCGGAACGTCTCCGGCTACCGCTTCGTGAAGCTCCACTTCGTGGCCATGACCAGCGTCGAGGCCGCCCGCGAGGAGTTCGGCGACGGCTGGGAGGCCGCCCGGAACTTCGTGCTCGGAGTCTGCTGCACCGAGTGCGGCGCCGAGAACGGCGAGGTCGAGTGCCGCGACTGCGGCGAGCGCGGCTGCTACTGCACGATGACGAAGGACTGGCACGACGACGAGACGCGCTGCCGGGACTGCGAGCACCCCTGCGGCTGCCGCGAGTGCACCGACTGACCTGGGTAACCGCCCACCGAGGCCCCGTTCCCGCTTCCCCGGGGACGGGGCCTCACCCGTTCCGGGGACACGCCGAGAAAGTGTGTTGACAATGTTGACACCCGAGGCGCATACTTCTCCCATGACGCAGACGATCACCATCAAGGACCCGGCCGCCCCGGCCACCGACAAGCAGATCGCCTTCCTGACCAGCCTGGTCAAGGACCGCGAGTGCCCGGCCGTAGCCGAGAAGTTCCGCTTCTCGACCAAGATCGGCTTCCTGGCCAAGGGCGCCGCCAGCGGCCTGATCGATGAGGCGCTGAAGGCCCCGAAGAAGAAGCACCAGACCTTCGCGGCCCCGGCCTCGCCGGTCCTGCCCTCGGCCGCCGAGGTCATGGCCCTGACCGAGCTCCCCGAGTTCGGCTACTACCTGATCGACGGAAAGGTCTTCTACTGGGACGTGACCGGCAAGGACGCCTTCCCGGTCCTGCGCCAGCTGACCAAGGTCACCAGCTACACCGGGGCCGTCAAGGGCAGCTGGAAGAAGCACAGCGCCCCCTACGCCGAGTTCAAGACCGCCCCGAAGGTCACCGGCACCTGGACCCCCTACGCGGGCAAGAGCTACATCACCGCCCCGGTGACCAAGACCGTCACGGTCCCCAAGGTGCTGGCCGAGGCCGTCCAGGCGGGCGCGAAGCCGATGAGCATGACCCAGGCCGCGACCCAGGGTCACGTGATGGGCTTCTGCATCCGGTGCGGCGCCACGCTGACCGACCCGCAGAGCGTCGCGGACGGCATCGGGCCGGTCTGCAAGACCTACTGGTCCTGATCCACTCGCGGAGGGGCCCCCGGGACACCGGGGGCCCTTTCGTCACGCCCACGAAGGAGACTCCCCGCATGGCGAAGAAGACCCCGGCCTGGCAGCTGATGGGGCTGGAGGCACCGCCGCCGGTCGTCGGCGGGTACCACGACTACGGGACCGTCTACCGGTCCAGCGACGGGCCCTGCCGCCGGGACCGGCGCGAGGAGATCCGGCTGATGCTGTGGTCCTGGCACTACTGGGGCCGCAAGATCCGGCGCGACATCGAGGCCGAGCGCGCGGCCGGGAACCACGGCAGCCTGGGCCAGCGCACGATGGACCGCATCGGGCTGCTGCTCGTAGCCGCGACCGACGGGCTCTACCAGAGGTTGAGGCCTCACCTGGAGGGGTGAACTCCCAACCCTCGGCTAAGGTCGAGGACTATTCTTGCCGTTATCAACTGTGTCACCACACAGAGAGGAGGCCGTCATGGGCTACGAGATCTACTCCGACCACCCGGAGAGCCAGACGCGCAAGGCGGCCGACTTCTCGGCCTGGACGCTGTGGGCGCCGGAGAACGCCCCCTGGACCGGCGTCAGCGTCTCGGACATGGCCAGCATGGTCCAGGCCGTCTGCGCGGCCCCTGGGAGCTCCAGCAGCGACGCCGCGTGCACGGTCCTGGACCAGGGCGGCCTGCTCCAGCCCACCGAGGTGCGGACGGTCGTCCAGCGGGCCGGGCACCTCATGCCCGAGGCCGTGCGCGAGGTCTTCAACCACGCGGGCCGGTCGGGCTACCCGGTGCGGGTGGTCTTCTCCAAGGGGTTCGGCTCGATGGCCGCGTCCGCGTACCTGGCGAAGCACGGGTCCGCCTGAGCGCACTGCGCGAGCACGGTGCTGACCAGCTGAGGCATCAGGAGGGTCGCCCGGTCCCCGGTGAGGGACTGGGCGACCCTCTCTGCTGTCGGGGCGGCGATGGCCCGGTAGCGGTCGATCTCCAGCCGCGTGCTGACCGCCATGTGCTCCACGTCGGGGCAGCAGTCAGGGCAGGGGCTCCGGGGGCCGATGAACTCGTCCGAGGACTGGGCCGACCCCCAGGTGACCATCCGGTGGTTGACACGCAGGCAGTCCGGCCGGTGGGCCACGGTGGAGCGCCCGATCTTCGAGATCAGGTAGGTCCCGTCGGTCAGCTGGTAGACCACGAGCTCCGACCAGCGGGGCACCGACCCGCGCTGGGAGGTGCCTGCACCGAGGACCCGGGCGTGGAAGCGCAGCACGCGCGCACCGTCCCGGACCTGGCGCAGGCCGACCTCACCCACCGCCGTCCTGCTTCACCGCCTTGTAGAGGCTCGTCCCTGGCCCGTTGGCGGGCCCACCGACCGGCTTGATGCGCTCGGCCAGCCCACGGGCCACCAGGGCCTTCAGGCGGCTGGCGACGCGCTGCGTGGTCAGCCCGGCGTGGCCGTTGTCCCGCAGGAAGGACGCGATCTCCACCGGTCGCCGCGCGTGCTCGGTGGCGACCCGCAGGATGGCGGCGTCCAGCTGCATGATCGGCCGCCGCCCGGTGGCGACCCGGGGCGGGGGCTCACGGAGCTCGATCTTGCCGGTCATGGTCTGAGAATAGCCGTCGGACTCAACAGCCCGGGGCCGTTCACCCCTCCGGGGCAGGCGCGGGGCCGATGCGCACGATGGAGCAGGGCAGGAAGTCGATGGCCGCGAGCATCGTGGCCTGGTGCATGGCCTTGTTCTGCCGGATGGCCCGCGCGACCTCCTCGCGGTTGACATCGGACAGCTTGATCTTGATCGGCCCGGTCCAGAAGGCCAGCGGCACCGCCGACAGGTCGGGGATGTCGTAGTAGCCCTCGGAGATGACCACCGGGTCGCCCCAGACCGTGCGGTCGTCGCCGGTCGTCGGGTCCAGCTGGAGCACCCCGGCGTTCTTCAGCGTCAGGGCGTTGCCCGGGTTGACGTGCAGGATCGGCTGGAGGCCCAGGGTCCGCTGGAAGAACTCCCGGCGGCCGTCGCTGACCGCCGTGGCCACGGCCGCGTTGTCGGTGAGCACGGGCGCGGGGACCTCGTGCCCGGCGGGGCTGCCGATCCAGGTCTCCCCCACCGCGTTGCCCATGCCCTGGCGCACCAGCAGGCCGCGCGAGACCGGGATCTCGGCGGCCTCCTTCAGCGTGCGGGCCAGCCACTCGTCGTCGTCGTCCTTGGACGCACGGACGGTCCGCTCCATCGTGGCCACGATGCCGAAGGGGATGACGCGGTAGCCGCAGTCGGTCCCCTCGGTGTTGATCACGTCGGCGGTCACATCCGGGTCGCACTCGGACAGGTAGACGTGGATCCCACTGCACGACCGGGTGTCCCCGTCCCAGCCGCGCTCCCAGTTGCCTCGGGCGGCCCACTCCACCTCGGCGGCGTCCAGCAGCTTCACCACGGTCTCCTTCGTGTCACGGTGCGTTCAGGGTGTCACAGCGCGGTGACCCGCAGGTCGCCATCGCCGTAGACGGTGAGGTCGTGCCCGCCCGAGGGCCGCACGTAGATGCCCTTGGCCGTGCCGTTCATCAGCCGGGCGAACCAGTCCAGCGGGACCGTCACGTAGCCGTTGTTGCCGCTCATCCAGACCCGGAACTCGGCCGACAGGTTGGCCATCGGCGCGAAGGTCCCCGCCGGGCTGGCCGAGGAGTGCAGGCCGATGGTCACGTAGCTGTAGTCCACGGCCATCTCGGGGTTCTGCACCAGGTTCTTGACGCCCAGCTTGAAGCTCAACGAGCCGAGCTCGGCGTCGTTGGGCCAGCCCGCCGCCGTCAGGTCGCTGGGGCTGAAGAAGTAGACCGCCGCGCGGTCGGGGACGGCGGCCGACAGGACCACCTCGTCAGTGGCGGGCACGGTCCAGGTGGCCGGGCTGGCGTTCCAGCGCGCGAGCGCAGCGGGGTCCCAGGTGAAGACGCTGGAGTCCCCGACGGGCGGCCGGTCCGAGGGCAGGGCCTCGCCCAGGCAGAGCATCCCCCAGCCCTGCTTGCCGATCACGTAGACCAGGTCCCCGATGTCGATGCCCCAGTAGTTGGCCGAGGCCAGCACCGGCACGTCGGTGAAGCTGCCCCCGTTGACGTGGATCTCCACGGTGCCCTGGAAGCTGTCGAATGCGTCCACGGTGGCCTTGAAGATGGTCGTGTCGCCGCCGGAGAACAGTGCCTCCAGGGCGTTGCCGAGGTCGGGCATCAGGCTGCCTCCACCGTCTCGCCAGCGGTCAGCATCTCGGCGGACCACTCGGCGTTGCCCAGCGGCAGCGCGGTCTTGTTGATCAGGAAGGTGCCGTCCGGCGCGCCCTGCTGGGAGATGACCCGGATGGGGTCACCGGCCTCCAGGAAGGGGATCGGCGCCGAGCCGATGGACAGGGTCTGGTTGGGCGCCAGGGACTCGATCAGCAGCCGGTCGGCGTAGGCCTGGCACTGGGAGGTCGTGGTGAAGAACTGGCTGGAGTAGTACCGGACGCGCTGGCCGTAGTCGCCGTAGAAGTACGTCGGGCTGGTCGGGTCGTTGTCCCGGGCCCAGGCCCACAGCGGGGGCACCGTCTGGTCGGAGGAGTTCGCCGAGACGCTGACGGCGTTGTAGACCTGGTCCCGGGTGTCCGAGCGGTCCTCGGTGACCATCACGCCGCCCTGGCCGCCCGCGATCTGGTACTGGCCGACCAGGTTCTCCAGGTTGGGCGCGTCCACGATGTAGAAGCGCCCGTCGTGCCCGCAGAAGACCTCCGCGTCGATGCCCTTCGCCATCGCGGTGATGGCCTCGTCCCAGCGCTCCTTCTCCCAGGCCCCGGTGGAGCGCACCAGGGCGTTCTGGGAGGCCAGGTTGACCACCTCGGCGTCGGGCAGCACCTCGTGGATCAGGTCGCTGATCGCGGTGATGATCGGCTGCCCGTAGGGCGGGGTGCGCGGCCGGATGAAGCCTGACTCGATCAGGAAGTTCTCCAGGCCCTTCAGGGTGGTTGACACCGACCCACGGCCGTTCCGGCGGTAGCTGAAGACCTGGTACTCGCCGACCTGCACGCGCTCGCGCACGCCGATGCTCTCCACGCCGTGCCACAGCCGGATGCGGTGGCCCTTCGAGGAGATCGGCAGGCTGTCCCAGTCGTACATGCCGATCTCGACGCTGGCCTCGTACCGAGTGTTGCGGGTCCGGTCGGTTGACACCGAGCCGCCGGTCAGCGGCACGTTGTTCTCCAGGACCACGCCGCCCTTCAGGATGTCCATCTCGGCGAACACCGTCCGCGAGTAGGACATGGCGGACCCGAACAGCTGGCTGTGCGGGATCATGCGCCGGGCCCCGTGAGCGCCGCGTCCAGCCAGTCGTTCTTCATGTCGCGCAGCTGCTGCCAGGTGTAGTTGTTCTTCACCAGGTTCCAGTCGATGCTGGTGGAGGCGTTGATCAGGCCCTCAGGACGCTCGACGCGCACGAAGGGCACCCGCCACAGCCGCTCGGGCCGGAAGGCCGCACGCGGGCCCACGCGGCCCTGCGTGATGTTCCCGATGGCGACCCACCAGCCGTTCTCGGTGAAGCGCGGGTCCGGGTTGCGCCAGTAGAGGATCCGGCCGCTCTCGAACATCCGCTCCGCGATCTCGGCCTCGGAGAGGGTGTAGGTCATCAGCTGGAGCTCGCCGGTCGCCCAGCCGCGCTTCTGGTTGACAGCGATGGCCGCACCCCGGCCGAGCACGTCGAACAGCTGCTGGCGTGCGGCGAAGGACAGGTCGCCCATCTCGATGAGCTCGAACCACTGCCCCAGCTGCGGAGCCACCGGGTCGGACAGGTAGACCGGCATCCGGACCCGGGGGAGCAGATGCCGGTCGGGCCGCCCGATGTAGGTGGTGTCCTCGGCGAAGATCTGCGAGGGGCCGATGAACTGGCTCCAGCTGGCGTTCGGGGTGCCCTGCCAGGTGATCGCGGCGTCGCCGCTCAGGGCTCGCCAGTCGTACCCGGGCGCCAGCCGGTCCCCGGGGTCGCGGCCGATGGAGTTGATCGGCGTGTCCCCGTCGAAGTAGGGCAGGATCGCGCCGCCGTGCAGGGCCTCGGCCTCGGGGCAGGCCATGAACGTGGACAGCCACCAGGTGACCGTGGCCTCGCGCGTGACCTTCCCGGACAGGAAGGCCAGCCGGGAGTTGGCCGGGGTACCCGCAGGGACCTCCACGACGCCCTGGAAGGTCGCCCAGCCGCCGTTGTCCCCGGCCTGCACGCCGAGGATCTGGAAGGGCACCACGTGGGTCGGGTAGTCCAGGACGTTCTGGATGCTGGCGCTCGCGTCCACCGTTCCCGCCCAGGCGTAGGTCACCGGGCCCGTTGCCGCCGCCGTGGCGTCGAAGTAGTCGCCGCTGGTCTCGCCGGACTCGACCAACAGCCCGGCACCGTCCAGGGTGTTCCCGACCGCCCAGCGTGCAGCGGTAGGCGCGTCGTAGACGGTGGGGACCGCCCGGTAGCCCCCGGCGGGGGTGGTCAGGGTGGCCTTGATCCAGGTCCAGGTGTTCGCGGCGACCGCGATGGGAGCGGACTCGGCCGAGCCGACCCCGGCGCTGTCTGCCGCGTTGCGGTAGTCCGCCCGGATGGTCAGGTTCTTGGCCACGCTGGAGCGCACCCAGCAGCCGATGGTCAGCTTCCCGCCAGGCTCGGTGACGAACCGAGCACCCGTGGCGTTGTGCAGGACCAGCCCGCCCTGGCTGGTCGGCGCCGTCGTCCACTGGAGCCGCCGGTAGTTGGGCAGCCCGGCCGTCGGGCCACCACTGGTGGGCTTGGAGGCGGTGACCGCGCCGCCGACCCCGGCGTAGTTCATCCACAGGCTGGCGCTGACCACGCGCGGGTCGGTGGCCAGGTTGCGGCGCCGCTCCTGGGTGGTCTTGGCCGGGCCCAGCACGGTGGCGAACAGGCTGGCGAAGGGCTGCCCGGCCAGCGGCGAGTTCGACGCCTTGACCTGCTGCCAGGTGCCCTTGTCCTTCACCGTCTGCCAGGACCCTGCGGCCTTGGCGTCGTCCCACAGCCAGATGTCGGGGCTGTCGTAGCGCAGCTGGCCGGAGACGTACCAGCGGCCGGGACCGAAGCCGCTGGGCAGCATCGAGAGCAGCAGCCGGTCCTCGACGGTCCACCAGGTGGGCGCGGTCGGGTGCGGGCCGACCTTGAAGGACGTGACCGCGTCGCGCGGGGGCGCCAGCAGCGGATCCGTCTCGCGGGTCACCGTGCGGCTGGGGCCGCTGGTCACGTTGGCCACCCCGGTGGCGGCCTTCGGGTTCAGGACCCGGTTGCTGCCGATGTACCGGTCGGTCGGCGTGTCAACCAGGCGGTACACGAGCTCGTTGCCGAAGTGGGCCTCGGCGTCGGTGATGATCGTGCCGCCGGTCCCGGTGATGGGGAAGACGCCGCCCCGGATGGTGTCCACCTGGCGCCCGGTGCGACGGGTGATGATGCCCGCACCCGGAGGCGCCCCCTGGGCCGCGAGGCGGACCAGGCCGCGCATCACGTCCGGCTGGGCGGTCAGGGCCTTGGCCACGCGCTACCCCTTCGTCCCGGTCAGGATGCGGTCGGCCAGCCGCTCCTCGCGGTCCTCGACCACGAAGTCCACGAGCTCGGTGAGCTCGCGCGTGCCGATGTAGACCTGCACGTTCGCACCCGCGCCAGCGCTGCCCGCCAGCAGGTCGATCATCGCGCGGTCGCGCCGGGACAGGCCCTGGGGGTCCAGCGGCTCGACACGCTCGGAGCGCCCGGCCTCGGCGATGAGCGCCAGCGTGCCGCCCGTCGTCGGGGAGATGGTGCCGCCCTTGGCCAGGCGGGGGATGCGTGGGATGTCCGGTGGGTTGATGTTGATGTCCGGGAGGCCGGGCACCGGGATGGTGAACTCCAGTAGGTCGTTCAGACCGTCGATGAAGGCCGAGTTCAGGAAGTCGATGATGCGGTTGACCACCGACCGCGCGAAGTCCCCGGCGGCGTTGATCCCCTCGGCGATGCCGTCCATGAGCCCGGAGATGATCCGGCCACCGGCCGACAGGAAGTCCCCGGCCAGCCCGATCACCCGGCCCGGGATGCCCCGGATGAAGTCCACCACGGTGTTGAAGCCGTCGCGCACCCGCTCCCAGATCCGGGAGACGAAGCCGCCGACCGAGTCCGCGACGCTGCTCCACACGCTGGAGATGAAGCCGCCGATGGCTCCGAGGATCCCGCTGATGAAGCCCCAGATCCGGTTCCAGACCCCGGAGATGACGCCCCACACGAACTCCATCGCCGTGCTGATGGCTCCGGAGATGGCCTCCCAGGCCCCGACGATGAACTCCCAGATGGCCGAGATGATCGGCTCCAGGAAGCCCCAGATGGCCTCCCAGATGGTGCTGATGACCAGCCAGATGGCCTGCATGACCGTGGAGATCACGCCCCACATCAGCTGGAAGTAGGCCACCACGAAGGCGACGATGGTCATGATGATCGTCCGGTAGATCACCCAGATCACGTTCAGGATCGTGCTGATCACGGTCCAGATCGCGTTCATCACCGTGCTGACGACGGTCCAGACGATGTTGAAGTAGGTCGAGACCACGTTCCAGATGGCCGTGAAGACCGTGACGAAGAAGTCCCGGATCGCGCCGAAGACGGTTGACACGACCCCCCAGATGGCCTGCGCCACCGTGGAGATCACGTCCCAGGTCTCCTGGAGGAAGCCCCAGACCGCCTCCAGCGCGGTCATGATCGCGTCCTTGGCCCAGTTGAAGGCCGCCACGATGGCGTTCCAGACCGCCTCGATGATCTGTCGGCCGATCTCGGTCTGGGTGAAGAACCAGATCAGCGCCGCGACGACCAGGCCGATAATCACCGGGATCCAGCCGAAGGCCGCGACCAGCGCGCCACCGACGACCTGCACCAGCAGGATCAGGATCCGCACGACGGGCCCGAGCAGGGTCCACAGCAGGCTCAGGGCCTTGAAGATGGCCAGCGCCCCGGCGGCCAGCGCCAGCAGCTGACCGATGCCCGGGATGGCCAGCAGCATCGAGATGGCCTCGAAGACCATGCTCAGGGCGTCGGCCACGACGGTGAGCACGCCGGACTCGGCCAGGTGGACCATCATCGTGGTGAAGTTGTTGAGCGCGTTCTGGAGGGACGGCCCGGCCGCCTCCTTGATCTGCGAGAACATCGTGGCGATGGGCGCGCCCATCGCAATCAGGCCCTCGATGGCGCCCGTGAAGCGCTCGATGTTCGTGCCCTCCAGGCCCCGGATGGAGGCCCCGCCGATGCGCTGGAGCAGGTCGAAGACCTGACCTGCGGCGGTGCGCATCCGCTCGAAGAAGCCGACCATCCGCTCCTGGTTGGCCGGGTCCCCGGTCCAGCGGTTGAAGGCGTCCGCGTTGGCCTGGAGGTTCTGGAGCATCCCGCCGCTGGCCTGGCTGGCCGCGCTGAAGATGTTGCCGATGCCCTTGGCGTAGTCCACCAGGATGCCGACGAAGTAGGTGAAGGCCCGCCAGTAGCGCTCGACCCCGGCTGCCAACCCGCCGCTGGCCGACCCGGCCTCGGCCGAGCGCAGGGCGAAGTCCCCCAGCTGGCCGATCATCTGCCCGATCTCGGTGGTGATCGGCCGCAGGGCGTCCAGCACGATGACGAAGGCCTGGCCCAGCTTGCTGATGCCACCGCCTGCGTCGGTGATGAACTGGTTGTTCGTGTCCAGGATCCGGCCCAGGCGCTCCATGTTGGCGCCCTGACGCATGGCGTCGGCGAAGCCGATGGCCACGTCCCCGGCCGCCATGCCCAGCCGGGTCAGCTGCGGCTGGAGGGCGTTCACCACGGGCTGGGCGATGCGCATGGCCGCGTTGAGGCCCGACAGCAGCCCCGCCTGGATCGGCCGGGCGATGGTGCCCCGGAAGCGTTCCGCGCGCTCCTGGAAGTCCGTCAGTTGGTCTGACGGGTACTTCATGGCCAGGCCCAGCAGCTTGGTGGAGATCATCACGGCCGAGAAGGCGGCGACGCCCGCGATCCCGGCCCCGGCGAAGGCCGGGCCCAGCGCTGCGATGGCCGTGATCGACGTGGCCACGACCGAGCCGATGGCCACGCCGATGAAGGACAGGATGGACGGGAGCGCGAGCACGGCCAGGCCTACGGCGCTGGACAGCAGCTTCCCGAAGATCCCCTTGAACTTGAACGCGCTGGCCTTGGCCCACCGGTCACCGAAGCCCTCGAAGACCGGTGAGACCCGGCTGCCGAGGTCGCCCAGGCTGTCGCTGATCCGGTCGAAGCCCCGGGCGAAGGCCCCGCCCACCTTGGTCCGGATGAGCGGGGCCAGCGCCTTGGCCATCGCCTCGCTGATCCGCTGGGCGATGCGCTGGCCCCGGCGGGGCATGTCGCGGTCGGTGCTCTCCTCGACACCATCGCCCATCCCATCGCCGACATCACGCCCGGCGTCCCGCCCGGCCTCGTTGAGGTCGGGCGAGGCGTCCTGGATGGCGTCCTTGGTCGCCTGGGAGATGTCGTTCTTCAGCTTGTCGCCGATGACCCGCAGCCGGACGAACGCAGTGCCCACGATGGCCATCGGCGACTTGCCTCCTCTCCTGAACGTCCATTCCTGTCCGGGCGGTCCGTGTCAACCGGCCCTGACCTGCGGTTACCTGCCGAGCATGTGGGGCGGGATGTCGCTGATGTCCTCGTCGCTGTGCAGCTGCTGGTGGACCTTCTCGGCCCGGTGCAGCTGGGAGCGGACCCGGTCCCGGGCCTCCCCGATGGCCTTCTCCTCGATGGCGCGCTCCTCCATCCAGTGCTCGATCAGGTCGAAGACGAAGTCAGCTCCGGCCGCGAGTACGTCTGCGTGTCCGGCTGCTCCTGCGAACCCAGAGAAGCGTCGCCAGTGGATGTCGCCCCCGACGTACCGGACGAGGTCGGCCCAGTAGGGCGGTCCCCGGCGTACACCTCCGCGAGCCAGCCCGCGATCTCCACGAGGGTGTCCATCGGGATGCCCTCGTCGTCGGAGTTGATCATGGCCCAGAAGCGGGGCCTGCCCTCGGGCATCAGGGCCGAGTTGAAGAAGTCCCGCAGCGCCGGGATGGCGGCGGCGCCCTGCTTGGCCGAGGAGGGGTTCTCGTCCCCGTCCTCCAGGTTGGCGAAGGTCTCGGCGAACTTCATCAGGGTCCCGGCCGACATCCGGTCCCGGCAGTGGAAGTTCTGGGTGCTCAGGGCACCCTGGAGGTCGAAGCTGATCGGCTCGGCCGCGATGGCCACCCGGAAGCTCTTGCGGGGCATCTCATCTCCATCTCATCGCGTGGTGCTGGTCGTGCGGACGAGCTCAGTGTGTCAACCGCCCCGCTCCCACATCCGGAGCGCGCGCTCCAGCCCCCGCATGGCCCAGTTGTAGGGCTTGTTGCCGGGGTGGTTGACCGACTTGAAGGCCACGACGCGGCCGACCTTGGGCCAGAAGAAGACCAGCGCGGGGGCGTTCTTCGCCTTGATCTTGTGGGGCTTCGCGCCCTGGTCGTTGGCCGCCGCGTAGGGCACGTCCGAGCCCGCGTCGAAGCCGATGTTCCGCTTCCAGGTCCGCTTGATGTAGTGGGTGCCCAGGGTCATCGCGCCGGACTTCTTCTTCTGGAGGGCCTTCTGCCGGAAGACCGTCTCCTTGGCCAGCCGCTCGACCGACTTGCCGACCGGACCCTCCCACCCCTGGAACTTGGCCAGGGCGGCCTCATCGATCTCGACCACCACGTCCACGGCCATCAGAGGAAGCTCCCGCCGCTGATCAGCGGCACGTTCCACTCCACCGTCTGCATCCCGCCCTGGGGCGCGTTGGTCACGATGGACACGTCCGAGCCGACCTCGGACAGCCGGGTCATGGCCTCCAGGAAGACCTCGGCGTCGTCGCTGGCCAGCTTGGCGGCGGCCATCATCGCCTCGACCGTGACCGAGCTCAGGGGCTTGTTCATCTTCGGCGCGGCCGGGGTGCACCGGGTGATGGCCACGGAGAACGGCGCGATCCAGCGCCAGGGCTGGCAGATGGTCGGACCGTCCTGCCCGGGGGTCGGGGACCACTCGGTGAACAGGACCGCGACCTGCTCGCAGTCGGCCGGGATCGGCGCCGGGTAGACCACGCGGCGGGCGGGCAGCTGCACACCGCGCGCGACGGCCGCCTGCTCCACGATCTCCAGCAGCGCGTGACCCATCGCGTCCAGCGTCTCGGGCGCCCCAGTGCTCTGGCTGGTGCCGGTCGCCTCGTTCTCCTGGGCCTGCTGCTCGGCCGCCAGGGCCTCGTAGTAGGGGTCCATGCGGGCGTAGGAGATGGGGCCGCTCACTGGCGCCTCACCGCCACCCCGGGCGGGCTGTCGGGCGTGTAGACGGCCGACGGGCGCAGCGCGCGCTTGGCGTTGACCTGGGCCAGCCAGGTGTCGATCTTGGCGATGCCGGTGCGGCCCCGGTCCAGGAAGTCCTGCGGGGTGGCCAGCTGGATCCCCAGGCCCTCACGGTCGATGCTCGTGACGTTGTCGGGGAGCTCGCAGTCGTCGGCGCCGGTCAGCCAGGCGAAGAACTGGGCTGCGTAGTGCAGCGCCATCGCGCGCGCGGTCGCGGTGAGCGTGCTGGCGTAGCGGTAGGTCAGCCGGTGCACCTGGGTGCTCCCGCTGGGCGCCCAGTTGGTCCGCCACAGCGGCACGCTGCCGGTGTCTCCTCCGGCCGCGCCGGTCAGGTAGACGGTGTTGCCCACCAGGCGGTGAGTCATGGGCCGCTCGGTGTCGTCCGCCGCGACACGGACCAGGCTCACGACCTCGATGACGGGCCCGAAGACGGGCGCGAAGCGCTTGGTCCCCCGGCCGATGAACTCCTCGGTGCGGGTCCCGGCGGGGTGGATCAGCTGGCCGGTGGCCAGTGTCAGGAGCTCGCTGGCGATGGCCACGGCCCGGTTGACCTCCAGCTGGAGGTCGGGGTCCGCAGGCTCCTCGCCGAGCTCGACACCAGAGACGGCGGCGAAGACCTCGGGATCGGTGGGGTCCACCCAGAGCATCCGATCCTCCAGTCCTCGCCGCCGTCGTGGTGTGTCAACCGCTCAGAGCGGTCAGGTGGCGGCGCCCGCCACCCAGTCGGTGCCGTCCCAGTGCGCCAGCGTGCTGTTGGCGAGCACGACGTACTGACCAGCGGTCCAGGCCGTGGTCGGGTTCGCCGTGACGCTGTCCAGCGCCGCGAGGTTGGCCGGGGGCGTGGCACCCGAGGGGGTGTAGGCACCCGGCGAGCCCGCGTTGGCCCCGGTGGCGGTGATGACCGGTGCCGGGGCAGCCCCGACCTCCCAGCTGTCGCCGTCCCAGTAGGCCTGGGTCCCGTCTCGCAGGGTGACGTACTGCCCGGACTGCCAGGCACCGACGTTGCCGAGCGCGCCGAGGTCGGCGAGCTCATCGATGTCGGCCGGGCGGGTGGCGTTCACCGGGTTGAACGTCGCGGGGTCGCCCGCGATGATCGCCACGATGGGCACGCCGAGGTTGTCGAACTGACCCTTCAGCCCGATGGGCGCCGAGAACGTCCTGGCGTACAGGAACGGGCTCTGCGTGTGCTCGGGGAAGTGCCAGTCCCAGATGCCCTCGGCCGGGGTCGGGGTGACCCCGGTCAGGTCCATGTTCGGACCCGTGCCGAAGGCCTCGTTGCCGACGCCCGTGCCCGCGAAGGCCGTGGCCAGGTTGCCGTTCTCGATCACCCGGTCGCCGTCCAGCTTGAACTGGGCCGACGGGAACAGGTAGTGCCAGAACGGCGCCCGGCTGGCCGAGCGCGAGTTGACGATGGCGTCGGCCCAGACCTCGACCGCCACGCCGTTGGGCGTGGCCGCCTGACCGGCCAGCCCGGAGGCGTAGCCGACCGCGACCGCGCTGGCCGGGTCGGTCCCCGCCGGGGCGTAGGCCGAGTTCCCGGCCGCCGTGAGCACCGTGCCACCCACCAGCATCTGCGTCAGGACGGGGTCCGGGTCGCAGATGGACAGCTGGAGACCGACGTTCTTCAGGGTGTCGGGCAGCTTGTAGTAGACGCAGGTCTCACCGGCCGCGTTCTTGACCTCGATCTCGTCCCCGTCCGAATACTCCGGGGTGAACTGGAACGAGATGAAGCCGCCGGTCAGGTACACGTCGCACTCGGTGCCCACGGCCGGGGCACCGTCGTCGGCCAGGGCCGTCACGCGCAGCGCGCGACCCCGGACCGACGCGGCGTTGTCCTGGACGTAGTTCGGACTCGTCACGCTGATCCTCTCCTCTCTGTGTCAACCACTCCGGTCAGAGAGGCGGATCAGGCGTAGACCAGCGGACCGGCGTACCGGCCGGTGACCTGGACCGGCGAGGTGACCCACAGGGCCTCGCCGCCGACGCGCGCGACCGACTCGAAGGTCTCCGAGAAGGTCTGGTAGTCGTTGGTCCGGACCAGCGTGGAGTCCCGGACGATGCCGAGGTCCAGCTGGCCGCCGTCCAGGTAGAGGAACGAGCCCTCGATGGACAGCGACCACTCCATCGTGGACGGGAAGTCCGGGATGGTCCCGGCCGCCGCGAGCGCCCCGTACTGGCCGCCACCGTTCGTGGCGGGGTTCGGGGTGTCCAGGGTCCAGGTGACGTTGATGTTGCGGTCCGCGAAGAAGGACAGCACCTCGTCACGGCTCATGCCGAAGTTGTCGGCCATCTGCGCCGTGGACGGCGGCTGGAGGACCAGGTCGGCGTCGATGGCCGACAGCATCCAGACGGGGAACCGGGCCCGCAGCGGGGTCTCCGGGGCCAGGCGGTGCCGGTCGCGGTAGTAGGCCGCCGCGCGGTCCACCGTGACCAGGAGCGAGCGCAGGAAGGAGAGCCCCGCGATCACCGTGCCGCCGTTGACGGCCTTGGACTGGGCCTTGATCTGGGCCAGCAGGGCCGACTCGGCCAGACGGGCCTGGGAGACCATCGCCAGGTTCGTGTTGGCCGTGACCATCTCCGGGAAGACCCGGCTCTGCATCACGCCGAAGGTGAGGCAGAAGGTGACGGCCTGGACCAGCGCCTCGGCCTCGTCCGGGCAGTCCACGCGGGCGCAGACCTTCCAGGTGTCGGGGTCGGCCGCGTCCACGGCGGCGTCGTCGGCGCAGGTCCAGAAGCCGGTGGCGGCGGCCACCTGGTCCAGCGTCGGGCCCTCGAAGAAGCGGATGCCGCCCCGGTCGGCGCCGAAGCCGGTGAGGGAGGCCTTGACCGGCCGGTCGGTGTCGCCGATGCCGAACAGGTCGTAGCGGGTCTCCAGCGGCGCGCAGCAGCCACCGGCCGCCGTCATGCCCATCTGCTCGGCGTTGGCCCGGAGGGTGTCCAGGTTGATGGCCGCGTCGATCTTCTCGCGGTTGCCGATGGGGTCGCCGAAGGACAGCCAGCGGTCCTGCGGGATGTCGTTGCGGATGGAGGCGACCAGCACCTTCTCGCCGTTGCCGCCGAGACCGGCCAGCTGCTCGATCTTGCGGCCCATCTTCAGGGCCACGTCGCGCAGGTCGCTGAAGACCTGGCCGGTCTCCATGTTGGGGACACCCGCGCCCGCGACGATGGTGTTGGTGAAGCCCGTGCTGACGGCGACGGGCGCGCGGCCCTCGGGGACCTGCGGCTCGATGACCTCGACGGAAGCGGTCACGGGGGTGCTCTCCTGCTCGGTGTTGGGGGCGGGGGTGGCGGGCGGGGTGGCGACCGGCGTCTCGGGAGCCGGACCGTCGGGGGAGCCCGCGTTGGGGCTCTCCGGGGAGGGGAGCTCGGTGGGCTCCGTCGGGCCGTCGGGGGCCTGGACGGACGCGGCCACCGGCTCGGCCGGGGGCGCCTCGGAACGCTGGCTGATCTCGTTGCGGACGGTGTCCAGCGCGTCGGCCAGCTGACCGGCGGCGGTGTCGTCCCCGCCCTGGTCGGCCGCGTCGAAGGCGTCCACCAGACGGGTCTCCAGGTCGCGGAGCTCGTCGTCGCTGAGATCGGCCAGACGGTCCAGGTCGCCCTGGAAGTCGGCGAGGGGGTCCATGAAAGGGTCCTCCGGTAGAGGGTCAGCTACATCACCGGAGGGTCCGAGCGCATCGGGAGTGGTCACCGACCGTCGTTTCTCGTTGGCAGACGGTACAGCACTCGTCCGGGTGAGGGCACGCCGCAAGATCTAGTTGACAGTGTTGAGAGACCTGCTATTCTTGGCAGGCACGGTAAGCAGAGCCCCGAGGGAGGACCGGCATGAGCGAGCACAGCACCGTGGGCGTCCAGGTCGGCCCCGTCTTCGTGGCCAGCACCCGGGAGCGGAAGCCCGCACAGGACGAGAGCCCGAGGACGAAGTGGGTCCTCTGGGCGATCACGGTCTTCCTGCTCGCCCAGGCCTCGCCCCTCGCGGGCGTGGTCCTGATCCTGGGGACCGCCGTCTGGGCGGCGGGGCACTACGCCCCGAAGTCCGGGACCACCAGCGACCGCACCACCGACGAGAGGACCGCCCGATGACCGAGCCCACGAACGAGACGCCGAAGGTCGAGCCGAAGACCCTCACCCCGTACCGGCACAAGCTGCGGAAGTCCGCGCTGGCCATCGCGGCGGCCGTCTCCGGCAAGCCGAACATGACCCAGGAGAAGCAGGTCCGCGTGCTGAAGGCCGTGGTCGGCGAGCTCCGCAAGATGGCCTCCGGCGCGCAGAAGGCGCTGGAGCTCGCGGAGAACCGCGACTACGAGGCCTACCTGGAGGCGAAGAAGGCCGTCGCCGAGGGCAAGCTGACCGCCGCCGAGCAGGCGTCGTTCGACGCGCTCGTGGCCGGTCTGACCGGCGAGGCGGGGGAGTACGAGTTCACCGCCGAGGAGGTCAACGAGGACGACGAGGCCGCGATGGCCAAGCTGGACGAGGCCAACCAGGCCGACGAGGGCTGATAAGCCCCCTTCTCAGCACAGAGGCCCCTCGCCCATCGGGCGGGGGGCCTCTGTCGTGTCAACCGGTCAGCGGCGCCGGGGGATGGTCGCCAACTCCTCGGCCGCCAGCCGCTCGCGCTCGGCCTGGCGCTCGGCCGCCTTGCGCGCCTTCTCGGCCTCGGCCTCGGCCTTCTTCCGCTCGGTCTCGGCCTTCTTGGCCGTGCTCTCGGCCTCCCGGGCCAGGCGCTCGTTCTCCTTCTCGACCTGCGTCTTCGGCGGCACCAGCTGGTCGCCCTGTGTCCGCCAGCCCTGGGCCAGCAGCATCTCCTTGGCGGGCTGGCTCAGGCGGCCGGACGGCAGCGGTCCGGGATTCTCCGGGGCGTAGAGAGCTTCGCGCTGGTCGTCGGCCCGGCCCTTCCAGCCAGCTTCGGCCAGCACGCTCAGGTCCGCGTCGGACAGCTTCTCGGCGTCCACGCTGTCAGGGAGCTCGGAGGCCTTCGGCTTCTTCGCCGCCTTGATCGTCGGGTCCTTCTTCGGGTTCGGGTTCAGCGCGACGAAGCCGCCCTCGTAGCCCAGCCCGTGCGGGTCGATCCCCCGCTGGGCGAGCTCCTTCACCAGCGCGATCTGCGCGGCCTTGTCCCACTCGTTCTGGCCCTTCACGCCGAACACGGCCTTGGCCGTCAGGGCCAGGTCGCCGTTGCTCATGTACGAGGCGGTTCGCGCGAGGTCGGCCGGGGTCTTCTGGTCGGTGAAGCGCTTGTAGGCGTCCTGCTCGTTCTTCGCCTTGCCCTGGCCCAGCGGGGTGCCGATGGGCAGGCCGTAGCGCTTCTCCCCGGCCTTCGTGGCGACCTTCCGGCCCTTCTTCTTGCTCTTGGCGCCGTAGTCGGCCGCGATCCGGTGCGCCGGGCCCCCAGCCGGGGGCGGCGCAGCCAGCAGTGCGGCGGCCACCGGCCGGGTCCCGACGTTGCCCGTGCGGCCCAGCCCCACGTTGGTCTCGCCCACGCCCGAGATGGCGTCCTTGTTGAGCAGGACGTACTGGTCGCGGCCCATCGTGTCCTTGCCCTTGACCACGTCGAACTGCTCGGCCAGGGACGCGCGCTCGTTCGCCGACAGGCGGTCGATGTTCTTGCTGCCCAGGTCGCCGACCTTCGCGTCCTTGCTGACCCGGAAGCCGTGCATGACCCCGTTGCGGCCCCGCGCGTAGTCGGTGGACCAGTCCTTCGAGCCGGGGTCGGTCAGGTAGAAGCCGCCGTAGGACTTCCCCTTCTTGTTCTGCTGGCTCCCGGCGCGGCCCAGGTCGATGTCGTCCATCCCGGTGCCCTCGGGCAGGCCGCCGTGGTACAGCACGATCTCGCCGTTGGCGGCGGCCTCGGCCTCCAGATCCTCCAGCGTGGCGTTGCCGCGCGGCGTGCCCGGCTTCTGGGGGTCCTTCGGGGGCTCGGGCACGTTGCGGGTGTCCGGCCAGGGTGCGTCGGGCTGGATCGTCCGCAGCGTGCCGCCGGGCGGGACCACGACGCGGTGGGAGTTGCCCTCCTGGTCGTGGCCGATGATCGTCCAGCCGCCGTCGGACCGACGGGCCTTGCCCGCCAGCAGCAGCTGGAGGCCCTGCCCGTCGGGTCCCTTCGCGTGGAACCGCTCCCCGGCCGGAGCCTCCTCGGCGGTCTTGCGACCGGGCAGGCTCGGGGCCCGCTGGGCCATGTCGATGACCGGGGCGGGCGTGTCAACCGGCCGGGGCGCCTCCGGCACGGGAGCCGGTGCAGGCGCGGGCGCGGGCGCCGACGGTGCCCCAGGGCCCAGACGCTGGCTGGTCCGGTCGATCAGCCCCCGAGTCGCCTCGTCCAGGCCGGTGTCCAGCCGGGCCCGGGCGTCGATGACCTCCAGCTTGTCCGAGCGGATGCTGGTGCGCTTGCCGCTGCCGCTCTCCACCACGTCGAAGTAGCCGGGCTTCCCGGCGGTGGGACCGGCGACCCGGCCTGCCCGCTTCTTCCCCATGAGGCCGGTGGAGAAGTGCACCGAGGAGAACGTGTCGATCCAGCGGCCGTTCTTGTCGCGCGGCTGGCTGGGGTCGAAGGCGGCGGTCACCGCGCGCTCCAGCACATCCAGGCGCTCGGCGGTCGTCAGCACGCGGGTCCTCTCGGGGGTGGGCAGGCCGGGTCGGAGGTCAGGAGCCGGAGGCGGCGACCGGCTCGCGGTTGCCGTGCACCCGCGCGCGCAGCGCGGCCAGCCGGTCGGCGCGCTCCTTGTCCTCGTCCGTGGCCTTGGCGGGGTCGGTGCTGGTCTCCTCGGGTGCCGGAGGCTCCTCCGTGGCCTCCACGGCCGCCTCAGCAGGCTGGGCCGCCTTCCGCGCGGCCACGGCCTCCCGTGCGCGCTTCACGGCGTCGCTGATCTCCGGCTCGGCCGCCGGGTCCTCGTCCTCCAGGCCCTCGGCCGCTGCCTGCTCCTCGGAGATCGGCTCCCCGCCATCCAGGCCCTCGCCCTCCCCGTCGGCCACGATGACCTCGCTGGGGTCCTCCAGCCCGGCGGTCAGCTGGGCGAAGACGGCGTTCTCCAGCGCGGTGATGCGCTCGGCCGTGGCCGCGTCGGCCATCAGCGCCAGGCGCCGGGCGTAGAGCGGCCCCGCACCGGCCGCCACCAGGCTGGTGATGGCGCCGCTGGCCACCCGGGCGCGCACGACCGGGAAGCCGGGCACGTTGACCTGGCAGCAGGCCACGAGCTCCAGCCGACCGTTGATCGGCCGCCAGTCGCCCGACGGCGCGCTGGCGCGCAGCGTGCGCAGCTGGGAGGGGGTGACCTCCGGGCGCACGGCCCCGGCCACCCAGATGCCCCACTGGTCGTCCCCGGCGTTGAGGTCGGCCACCGCGCTGGCGGTGTTGTCGTAGTGGGCCACGGCCGCCGCTGCGTCGGCCTGGAGGGGCGCGTGGCCCCCGGCCAGGGTCAGCTGCCCGACGTTGACCTTCCGACCGCTGGCGGTCACCAGCTGGCCGGTCTTGAAGTAGGCGTAGTCCGTCTTCGAGATCGGCGCCTTGACCCGGCCCGGCAGGCCGATGTGCGACACGTCGCGGGTGGCGATGTGGCCGTAGACCCGGCCGTCGTCGTCTACCGTGAGCGGCGTCGGGCCGTCCAGCTGGGGGTTCTCGAACCACTCGTCCGGCGGCGCGACCGGGAAGCCCCCGGCGGTGAGCGTCCGCAGCAGCGCGACGTTCTCGCCGCCCTCCACGTAGATGCCGTCCTTCAGCATGGTGGTGCCTCCCTCCGGGCAGAACCAGCGCCCGGTTGACACGGCCGCGACCAGCGCGACCTCCATCGACTGGGCAGCTGGGGTTCCAGCCGCCGCCAGGGCGGCAGCACGTCCGCCGCCCCGGTTGCCTCGGTCACCGGCCCACATGCCGGTGGCGCGCTTGTGCAGGTTCTGGCAGTAGCCCTTGGCCCGCAGCCCCATGTGCTTGCGCAGCTGGCGGTAGCACCGGGTCCAGTCGCCGGGGGTGCCCCAGCGGATCTTCGCCGCGCCCTTCCCGGTGGTCCAGTACCGGCGCAGCTTCTCGGCGCGCGGGTCCGGGCTCACGGTCAGGGGCGCGTCGGCCAGCAGGGCGCCCAGGCGGTCCGGGGTCTTCCGGCCGAAGGCGGCAGCGGCCAGCGGCGGAACCTTGTCGGCCTCGTCCAGGCCCTCGCCCGGGTCGCCGGAGTCCTCGCTGCCCTCGGGCACGCCGCCGATCTGCTCCAGCACGCTGGCCTGCTGGGCCTGGTCGAGCTCCACCAGCGGCGGGGGCTGCACGCCCTGGAGGTCGGCCAGGATCTCCGGCGCCTCGCTCCAGGCGCCGTTGCGGTAGGCCACGAGCTCGGGCCCGGTCGCTCCCCGGCGCAGCCGGATGAGGTCGAGCACGGCACCGGGGTCCAGGTCGTCCACGACCGCGTAGGCCACCCAGCCCTGCTCGGATGCGAGCTCGGGGTCCAGCGCGTCCTGGCTGTCCACGGCCACCGTCTCGGGCAGCGCGGCGGTGACCTGGTCGGCCGGGACGGCCGCGATCATCGCGCTCGGCGGCAGGAACGCGGCGGGCCAGAAGTACCGGCGCGTGAGCCCGCTGGCCCCGGCCGTGATGGCCTCGGCCAGGTCCCCGGCGAGCTCGCGGGTCAGGATCTCCAGCTGCTGGTCGGCCACGATCTCGTAGGCCTGCCAGGTGCCGCTGACGGTCAGCTGCTCGTACCCGCCGTCACCCACCCGGCGCAGCAGCGCGGTGAGGGTGTCGGGGTCGGAGCGGTCCACCCGGCCGTAGAAGCCGAGGTCGATGCAGTCCTCGCAGTCCAGCGCGGGCTTCACCGGCTCCAGCGCGGCGGCGAGCACGGCGTCCAGCGTGCGGTCGGCCCACTCACGCGCGCCGGGGATCCCGCAGCTGGCCTGGATGCTGAACAGGTCCCAGGGCCGGACGTTGCCGGTTGACACCAGGCTGGCGTAGGGGTCGGAGGACTCCCTGGCCGCCTCGCGCACCGAACGGGTCGGCAGCTTCTTCAGGCCGTACCCCGACATCATCAGGCTGGTCATCAGGCTGCCCCCCGGTCTTCCTGCGGCATCCGGCTGGGCGCCTCTGCGACGAACTGGGCCATGCTCCGGAGCTCCCCCACCTGCTCAGGCGTGATGATCTTCTGCCATCTCGCCGCCTCCACGGTATCGGTGAAGGAGTCCGGCAGCGGGACGTAGTCCCAGGCGGCGGCCACGTCCTCCTCGCTGCGGGCCGTCGGGCGCACCGCGAAGCGGGCGCCGGAGACGGCCGCGCGCAGCCCCTCGAAGTCGCCGGAGCCGGTCCGCATGGCCTCGATGGCGTCCCGCACCGCCTGGACGTTCTCGCCCTGAGGCACTTCGGAGCGCTCGGGGGTGGTCATGCAGAGGCCTCCAGGACAGCAGCGACGGTCGGGCCGGACGGGTAGTAGCCGGGCATCGACTGGGGGTCGTCCGGGCCGATGCCGGAGCCGTCGATGAACTCCGGGGAATCGCCCGAGTTGTCCCAGACCGCCCAGCGGGCGAACTGGCCCTTGATCTGGTCGAAGTTCCGGGCGTTCGCCGAGTTGTAGGTCTCGGCGTCGGGGTCCTTCTTGTCGATCTCGGCGGCGGCCAGCACGGCCTCGGGGACCACCCGGCCGCCGTTGGAGAGCTCGGGGTCGTCGGTCCGCCGGGACTGGCCGGTGCGCAGCGCGTCCAGGCCGGAGCGGTGCCGGGACTGGGAGCGGGTACGCGCGGTGGTCGGCGGCACGTCCACGAAGATCCCGTCGATGGAGTAGTCCAGGCTCTCCAGCCGGTTGATCGTCTCGCCGGTCCAGAAGCTGGAGCCCAGCGTGATGTCGAAGATGACGTTGTAGCCCTCGACGGTCAGCAGCTGCTCCAGCATGTGGTTCATCTCGGACGAGGCCTCGTGGATGAAGCTGGCCGTCTCGGCCGGGGCCAGGCCGTGGATCTGCGGGGCCAGCCCCTGGGCGATGATCCGGTCCTTGAACCAGTCGGGGTTGGCGATGATCCACTCGTCCTTGTTGAAGACCTTGGACTCGGCCATCGCGTCCAGCGTGGAGGACTTCCCGGCGCCCGGCAGACCGCCCAGCACGATGGCCCGGGAGTCCCGGGGCTTGGTCTGCCCGGCGGTGAGCTCGTCGTAGGCGGCGTTGACCATGCCCTCGAAGACCTCGCGCATCTCCTCCGACCACAGGCCGAAGGAGTCCTTCATCGAGCCGTCGATGGACATCGACCGGCCGGGCCCGTGCAGGCCCATCTTCGTGGCCAGCGTGACGTAGCGCTGGTGCTCCAGGAAGGCCTCGTCGGTGATCTTGTCCTGGCCGGTTGACACGATGTCGGCCTGCTCGGGGAAGGTCTCGGCCAGCCCGTCGGACAGGGTCTGGATCTCGGCCTTCCACTCGTCCAGGCCCAGCGCGGGGACCAGCGCGTCCTTGACCTCCTTGGCGGCGGACTCGCCGGGCTGGAGGTGCGCGATGGCCTGCGGCGCCGTGGAGACCTTCTGGCCCAGCTGGTCCACCGGGATGAGGTCGGGGAAGCCCGAGCTCGGGTCGGGGTCCAGCGGCTTGCCCTCGGTGTCCTGGTAGGCGACGTAGGCGCCCTCGGGCCGGAGCTCCACGATCTTCGCCCGCCGCCGGACAGCCGTGCGGTCGCCGGTCCAGGCGTTGGGGTCGGCGAAGATGTTGACGAACGAGCCCTTCTCGATGAAGCGCCCGTCCTTGCCGCGCGGGTGCAGCCAGTCCTGCCACTTGGCCGCCGTCAGCACAGCAGGATCCTGCAACAGGCCAGTGACACGCGCGGCAGCGATGAGCGCACGGAACATCCCTTCGGGTGGGGTTCTCCCACTCGCGCAGATGTCCGAGAACAGCCCGGCCGTCGCGCGGACCTGGTCAGCTACATCTCGGCCAGCCCCTCGGCCGCCAGGGCCGCGAAAGGGGGCGCCACGGCCGCCGGGGCCACGTTCCAGTGCGCCGGGATCCGCGCGCTGGCCGCCAGGGCCCGCGCCCGCTTCGTGACGTACCAGCGGGCCTCGGGGTGGCCGTTGCCGTACCGGATGCCCAGGTCCAGATCCTCGACCGTGTCGATCTGGGGGATGGAGACCCCGCTGGCCGCGATGGCGGCAGCAGTCTCCAGGTCCACCTGAGGCTCGGGGTTGATCGTCTCCCCGCCGTCGCCCTTCAGCGGCAGGTCGAAGACCGAGATGGTCTGACCGGCCGAGTCGGCGGCGTCCCACACGTCCAGCGCGCCGGGCGCGACGGAGACCAGCGCCATGTCCTCCAGGGCGCCGCTGTCGTCGCGCAGCTGCTGCCAGTCCCCGGAGTAGCGCACGAAGGTGCCCACCCCGGTCTCCAGCATCAGCGTCGCCACCGTGTTGTCGGCCGCGACCACCGCGTCCAGGCTGTCGGCCAAGGCTCCCCCTCGAAGTACGTGTGCCTGCACCGCGATCAGCGGCTGCGGCACTCCTGCTGGCGACATCATCACAGCGTCGTAGGTGTCCAGGTCGCGGAAGCGGTACTGGACCCCTGCCGTGTCGGACCCGACGATCCAGTCACCCTCGTCCGTGACGGAAGTCAGGATGACCCCGTTGACCCGGCCGTCCTCGTCCCACCCGACGGCCCAGCCGCCCTGGTCGGCACCCGCCACCAGGCCCGGGACGGGGTGGAGCTTGGTCAGCCGCTCCTGGGTGTCGGTCACGGCGTCGGTGAGCACCATGCCCGACACCTCGACCATCGCCAGGCTCGGGAACTGCACGGGGGCGGTCATCAGGCGGCAGCCTCTCCACCAGTCGGGCCCTCGGCGCCAGCCGGGGCAGCAGGGGCGTCGTAGGAGACCGGCAGATCCAGGATCGGCCGGGCGTTCGCGGGGATGGTCACGGGCGGCAGGTCGTCCGGGGTGAGCGTGGCGGCCTTCTGCTTCGTGATCACGATGTCCTCGACCGGGCGGCCGTTGATCACGCCGAAGCCCTCGGCCTTCAGCTGCTCGATGGCCTTGGCCCGCTCGCCGGAGTCCTGGACGGCGATGAAGCCCACGGCCTCGGTCGGCAGGCCGCCGCCCAGGAAGTAGTCCTTCACCTTGCCCATCGAGGTGGCGTACTTCAGGTGGTCCGAGCCCGAGCCGTGGCCCATCCCGAAGGCGTCCGAGGCGGACACCCGGTAGTCCATGATCCGGCCCAGCACGGCCTCGGGCCGGTGGTAGACCATGATCCCGACCGAGCCCTTGTAGCCCGCCTGGGCGTTCGTGCTGGGCAGCTTGAACTCCTTGCTGGCCGAGGCGTAGGAGCCGTGCCCGGCGTGGTTGGAGTTGTCCGAGCTCGCGCTGGCGCCGTTGCCCACCGAGCCGGAGCCATCGAGCATCCCGGTGGTCTTCTTCAGGATCGAGCTCGCCGAGCCGTACTTCACGGTTGACACGATCTGCGCGGCGGTGCCGGTGCTCGCGGCCCGGTAGACCAGGTTGTAGCTGACCTTCCCGGCCAGCGCGGCGCGCGCCCGGTCGGACCAGAAGAAGCTGGTCTTGCCCGTGCTCTCGTCCACGCCCACCAGCACGTCCTGCCAGCCGAGGTCGCTGATCCCCATCGTCTGACCGGCCTGCTTGAACAGCTGCTCGTCGGTGTAGTGCTTCGGGGTGTCCACGTCCGAGGTGTCCAGCGACAGCAGCGTGCGCAGCACGCCGCGCACGGCCACCTTGGCGTCGTCCTGGTTCATCGGCCGGTAGTCGATGCCCATCTTCGACAGCGCCGCGCCCAGGGCCTTCTCGTCGGCGCCCTCGGGCAGCGAGATGACCGTGACCCCGGTGGTGGAGTGCGTGTCCGCACCCTTGGGGTCGGCGATCTCGATGACCACGCCGTCCTGGGAGACGTTGCGCAGGGTCTTCCAGCTGTGGCTGACCTGCCCCAGCGCGGACTTCGTGACGGCCGACCCGGGCTCGTTGTAGAGGGTGCCCTTGTCGGCCCCGCCCTTGATGGCCGAGATGCCGCCGTCGGTGACGAACTGCCAGCCCATCGCCTTGGCCGTCTCCGAGACGCTGAAGGCGCCCGCCGTGACCGGCTTCGGCTTGTTCGGGTCCCAGGCGTAGACGGACAGCGACTTGCCCGCGTGGAACCGGCTGGTGATCTCCTCGCCCGTGACGGTGTTCTTCAGCGTCACGACCTTGACGCCGGAGCCCGAGGGGTCGTCCTCGACCTTCGTCACGGTGTGCGTGGGCGGCTTGGTCTCCGGGTCCACCTTCCAGCGCGGCGTCCCGTCGGGGTTGTCCGTGGAGGACTTCCGCATCGGCAGCTGGTCGCCGACCGCCACCTGGTCGGACATCTTCGAGGACTTGACCCAGTCGCCCTTCTCGCCGGTCCCGGCCAGGGTGGCCAGGAGCTCGGCGCGCTGGGCCGGGGTCAGGGTCAGGTGCACCCGGTTGAAGACCTTGCCCGACGGCGCGGTGGTCTTCGTGACGACCATCTGGCCCTGGCTGACCCCGGGGTGGCCGTTGAGGATGGCGCGGAACTTGCCGTCCTTCGCGGTCTTCTCCAGGGCCTCGGCGACCGTGTCAACCGCCAGCGGCATCCCACCCGGGATGTCCTTCAGCGTGACCGGCGCGGCGTAGGCCGAGTAGTTGGCCGAGGGGTCGGTCTTCAGCGCCGAGATCAGCCGCGTGGACTTCGAGCCGTCCGCCGTGAGCACGGTGGCCTTGGTCTTGTCCTTCGAGACCGAGATGATCTTCCCGGACATCGGGCCCTTGCCGGTGACGAACATCCCGGCGGTGGGGATGTGGCCGTCCTTCGTGAGCGCGCCGCCCCAGGCGTTGATGTCCTCCTGGCTGGGCTTCTGGGCGCCGGGGTAGGCCGGGGCAGCCTTCGGGGCCTCCGGGGCGCTCTGCGGGGCGCTCGGGGCGGCCACCGGGGCCTGCTGACCGTCGGGCGAGGGGATGCCCGAGGCGTTCTGCCCGTAGATGTGCTTGACCTGGCCCAGGTTGAAGTTGATCGTGCCCCCGTTGGAGGGGTGCTTGATGTCCTTCACGTCGCCGCTCTGGACCGGTGCGTAGGCCTGGACCTTGACCGTGCCGGTCTGCCCGGGCTTCACGTCCTCGGCCAGCTGGACGTAGAGGCCGGTGCCGTTCCCCTGGGCCAGGCTGCTGTCGGCCTGGGTGAACAGCCACATGCCCTTCTGCATCCCGGCCGCGCCCTCGGGACCGCCCAGGAAGCCCATCGTGGCCGGGTCGGGCAGGCCCTGGGCCGCCCAGCCGGAGATGGACGGACCGGCGTAGGTGGTCGGCGCGCTGACCGGGGCAGCCTGCGGCGTGGCGAACTTGACCTTGTTCAGCGTCTGGCTGGTGTTCGCCAGGTGCTGCTCCATCTCCTCGTCGGAGGAGAACTCCAGGTTCTGCTCGCCGCTGTCGCCGTAGACGTAGTTCCAGTTCCCGGCGCTGTCCCGGACGTAGACGTAGCTGCCGTTGCCGCTGGCGACGTAGGCGGACTCGCCCGGCTGGAGCGTCAGGCCCTGGACCTTGGTCTTGCCGTACTCGGTCAGGGGCGCAGCCGGGTCCTCCAGCGCCCAGTTGGTCTGCGCCAGCACGGTGGTCTGGTTGACACCCGCGTAGGGCGTGACAGTGGTCGGCAGGGCCTCGGGCTCGGCAGGCGGGGCGCCCTTCAGCGTGCCCTGGAGCACGGTGAGCTCCAGCCCACTGTCGGGGTTGGCCGCCCACTCGATGGTGCTCTGCGAGTAGCCGTCGTCGGGCTCCAGCTGGCCGCCCATGATGGGCGCCCAGCTGCCGTCGGGCTGCTGCACGGCGGTGACCGTGGTGCCGCTCTGCGCGACGAACTGGACCACGTTGTCGGTGGGCTGGGTCTGGTAGCCCCCGACCTCGATGCCCTTGCCCTGCGCGCTCGGCGGCCAGACCGTCTCGACGGTCTGGTTGGACCCCGGGGCGTTCAGCTGGTCCAGCTGGTACTGCGCGATCCCGCCGCTCTGGACGATCTCGCCCTCGCTGGAGATCGGGTGGTAGACCGTCTCGCCCTCGGCCAGGACCAGCCACACCGCGTTCCCGCTGGCCGGAGTCCACTTGATGACCGTGTCGCCCGGCTTCGGGGTGTACCCGCTGAAGGCCTCGGTCAGGGTCTCGATGGCCGGACCGTCTTCGGTCGGCCAGACCTTGGTCATGTCCTCGGCCGAGTCGGTGATGTCCTGCTCGGTCAGCCCACCGAGGGAGTAGGTCCCGGTCTCGGGGTTGACGTAGTAGAACTTCCCGCCCGGTGCCTGCTGGGCCCAGTAGTCGCCCTGCGCGTCCTGGTAGACCTCGGTGTCGGGCAGCGGGACGTGGTGGTGGAAGGACGCGAGCGCCTTCTCCGGCGTGTCAACCGCCGCCTGACCGCTGTCGCCGTCGTAGACCAGCGTCCAGCTGGACCCCGAGGCCTTCTGGCCCGCCGAGATCCCGTTCTGCACGGCGCTGTCGTTCTGGGCCGTGGTGTCCGGGGTGTTCGGGCTCGGCACCCAGTCCCCGCCCGGCTCGCTCTGGACGTAGAACCAGGGGTCCGAGTCGCCCGGGTAGCTGGTGAGCGCGACGACCTTCTGGCCCGCCTCCGGGGTCCACGTGCCGGTGGAGTTGCTGAACTCCGGCACCGGCTTGTCGGCCTGCTTCTGGCCCTCCGGCTTCGGGTGCAGGAGCTCGTACTTCACCGTGCCGGTGCCCAGGCCCTGGCCTGCCAGCTTCTGCTGGACGACGAAGTTGCTCTTGACGGCGTCGCTGGCCTCGCTGACCACGCCATCGGGGCCGAGCTCGTACCAGCCCGCCTCGGGCTGCTTCTGGAGGTAGACGTTCTGCTTGCCGTTGCCCAGGGTCACCTTGATCAGGGACTGGCCCTCGCCCGGCACGAACGGCGCGTAGCCCTCGGGCATCCCGGCCACCGCCGCCGGGGCGTCGGCGCCCTCGGGCAGCCAGGTGAAGGTGAACTGGTCCCAGCCCTCGAAGGTGTGCTTGATGTCGTCCAGGTCCCACGGGGTGTTGCCGACCGCGCCGGAGCCGAAGATCCGGACGTAGGTCCCGTCGGGCTGCTTGGTCCACACGCGCGTGGCCGTGCCCTGGTTGACCACCATGAACTGCTCGCCGGGGGTCGGCTCGTAGCCCGCCGTCTGGAGGTGGGCGCCCAGCACGGCCGGAGGCTGCGGTGCGGCCTGGTGGGTCAGCTGCGGACCGGGCGTGGGAGCGGCGAACGGGTCGTGGATGACCGTGTAGTCGCTGAAGCCGCCGGACTCCTTCCAGTCCCCGGCGAAGGGGTCGGTGGAGGCGTGCAGGCCACCCGCCTGGTCGTCCAGGATCGTGTGCGCCGGGCCGTCCAGACCGTAGGGGTAGCTGATGAGCAGCGACTTCCCCGACAGCTGGGGCATCTTGACCACCTGGATGGTCTCGCCCGGCTTCGGCTTGTAGTTCTCCAGCGCCCAGGTCAGGCCCGCCGTGATCCCGATGGTGCTGTCCTGGAAGCCCTCGGGCGCCTTCAGCGTGCCGGTGAAGGGCACGCCGTCCCAGACCTTGGTCTTCTCGGCCACCGAGCCGCCGACCTTGTTCCAGACCCCGCCCTCGGGGTCCCACTCCTCCATGCCGGAGTGCGCGGCACGGAAGAAGGTCTCGGACTGCGCGCCGTAGTAGATCGGGTACTGCGCCGTGCCGAACGGGATCCCCGCGTCGGTCATCGCCGCCGAGTAGTCCGGGGTGTCCTGCTTCTGCGTGGCCGCCGCGTCGAACAGCGCGTTCAGCTGGATCAGGTCGGCCCCGGCGTCCTGCGCGGAGGAGAAGCTGCCCAGCTTGACCGGGACGACGAACTCGCTGGAGATGTCGGCGCCCAGGTCGTACTGACCGACCTCGTACAGCAGCGGGCTGCCGGGCTCGCCCTCGGGGATGACCGCGAAGCGGTAGTTGCCGTTGTCCAGCTTCTGCGGGTAGCTGACCAGCTGCATGGTCTGCCCAGCCATCTGGAACTGCGCGCCCGGGTAGAGGTGGTCCAGCACCGTCTCCAGCGGGACCGTCACGAAGTCCTCGGTGATGTTGCCGAGGTGGTCCAGCACCTGGTTGGGATCGGCCGGGAAGGTGTCCTGCTCCCCCATCGCCGTGATCTCGGCCTTGTGGATCCCCGGGGCGTCGGGGTCCACCAGGACCGAGTCGATGATCGTGGTGCCGCCGTGGGCGTCGATGACCACGTCACCCGAGGCCAGGTCCGCGATCTTCTTCTTCCCGGACTGCACCGGGAGCTCGTCCAGGTCCGGGTCCTTCGCACCCGGCTGGAAGGCCGGGTTGGGGGCGTCACCGTCCTTCATCGGCGGGGCCTTGATGACCCACTTCGCCATGCTGGCCTTCGTGGTCAGGTAGGTGTTGGCCTCGTTCGAGTCCTGCACCGTCACGCCGTTGGCGGTGACGGCGGTGACCTTCAGCCACTCCTCGCCGTCCAGCGAGATCTCCGAGCCCACGCCGATGTCCTGGCCCCAGTCGGCCAACGTCTTCGCCTCGTCGCCGTACAGCGGCAGCGCGGGGGTCCAGCCGCTGTCGAGCACCTGGGAGGAGCCGATGGTCTCGAAGTCGGGCAGCACGATGCCGGACTCGTTGGCCGGGGTGCTGTCGGCGATGACCAGCACGTGGCCGGTCTTCGGGAGCTCCAGGGCGTAGGTGCTCGGGTTCTCCGAGTCCCACAGGATCAGGCCGCCGTTGGGCCCGGTCTTGCCGTCGGTCAGGAAGACCTTGCTGTCCCAGAAGACGAAGTAGTGCTTCGGGTGCGAGCCCGCCTTGGCCGCCGTGGCCGCCACGAACTGCTCGGCCGACACCGGGCCCTGGTAGACCGTGATCGTGTTGTGGGTGGCCACCTTGCCGGTGGTGTTCTTCAGCAGGCTGTCCAGCGGCTGGCCGGTGTAGGGCTCCAGGCCGATGGTGCCGTCCGCGTAGCCCACGACCACCATGTCCCCGGCGTCCAGGTCGGCCGGGTCGTCCAGGTCGAAGGAGATGTCCCCCAGCGCGGCCTTGGCCGCCGGGACGTTGGCCGGGGCCGGGCCGTAGGGCTTCAGCGGGGCCGGAGCGGCCGGAGCCGTGGCCGGGGCCGGGGTGTCAACCACCGCCGGGGTGCCCCCGGTGATGGAGACGGTGCCGGTGGACTTCCGCTTCCGCTTCCCGTTGGCGTCGGTGATGAAGACGAACTTGCCGTCCGGCGAGATGAGCGTGATGGTGCCCGCCCATCCGTCCTTGGCCAGCGCGGTCATGCCCAGCTGCGGGACCTCGCCCGTGGCCGTCTTCGGCGCCTCGACCTCGGTGGCGTCGGCGGCCGGGGCCTTGCCCGGCTGGGTCATCGTGCTGGCCAGCTTCAGCAGCTGCTTGGTCGGGTCCTCGCCGTTGGGGTCGGTGACGACCGCGTACTGCCCCTTCGGCTTCACGAAGACGTAGGTCTTGCCGTCCTTCTTGGACGTGACGGAATCCCCGGTGGCAGCCTCGGTGCCGTCGCCGATGACCATGACCTTCGCGCCGCCGGGCGCGCTGGTCTTCGCGGGCGCCGGAGCGCCGCTTCCGGTGGGCAGCGGCTGGTTGAGGTCGGCCTTGATGGCCTGCTCGGCCTGCGCGGCCTGGCCGGTCTTCGTGCTCTCGGCGGGGAGCGGCGCCAGGAACTCGTCCACGATCTCGGCCGGGACGACCTTCGGGACGTAGGTGCCGCTCTCGCTCTGCGTGTAGGTGGTGAGCTCGTCGTCGGGCTCGGTCAGCGTCTCGATCTTGACCGGCGGCGGGTTGATCCAGACGGCGGTCTGGACCTGGTCGATGGCCTGCTGCTCGGTCTGCACCGGCTCGGCCGTGTCAACCGCAGGCGGGTCCCAGCGCTGGACGGTGAAGGTCTCGCCCTTGTCCTTGCCGTGGGTGTCCAGCAGCACCGGGGCCTTACTGGCGAACTGCACGAGCATCGCGCCCGTGTCCTCGTTCCAGCCCAGCACCTTCCACGGCACGCCGTCGGAGTCGATGACCTGGTCACCGCGCTTCCAGCGCTGCGAGGTGAGGTCGCTGCCCTTCAGCTTCGACCCGTGGTCGGGGCGGGACTGCTGGGGGTCGATCTGCTTCTTCAGGTAGACCTGGGCCTCGGGCCCGATGGTCTGCATGAGCCCCAGCAGCTGGGCCTGGGCGCCCACCATCGACAGCGCCTGGCCGTCGTCCCCGACGCCCAGCAGCTTCGTGCTCCCGTCCGGAAGCTCCAGCAGGTCCCCCGTGCTCGCCACGAAGCCCAGCTGGGACAGGTTGACCTTGAACCAACTGCGGTTGTGGCCCTCGTTCTCGGCGATGTCGGGGGCGTCCACCAGCGGCGCGCTGGTCGGGCCCTCGGCCTCGGCCGGGGCCTTGGACTCCGGCAGCGTCAGGCCGTAGTAGTCGGCGATGTAGAGCCGCCGGGCCTTCAGGGTGTCGGCCAGCGACTTGGGCAGGCCGTGGGCCTTGACCAGGTCATCGATGTCGGCCGGGGAGATGGCCAGCACGCGCTCGGCCCCGTCGATCTCCTGGGCCTTCGACATCTCGGGGCCGAAGATCGCGGCCTTCTTGCCCTGCCGGAAGGCGTCGAGCTCGGTGACCTGCGAGCCGAAGTCGGTCTTCTTCGCGCCCTGCGCCCGGTAGAGCAGCCCGCCGCCGTTGTCGATGCGCCACGGCACGCCGTGCTCGTCGGTCAGGATGTTGTCGTAGGTCATGCCGAACACGTCGCGGTTGGCCAGCCAGGCGTCCACGACGAAGTTCCGCCGGACCTGGTCCTTCCAGTCCGCGTTCGACAGCTGCTGGGCCATGTCCTGCTGGCCCTTGACGATCTTGCTGTAGAGCTTCCCGTCGCTGGCCAGGTCCACCTCGGGGACCGGCACCCCGGCGTGCTCGTACAGCGCGTTGGTCAGCGCCTCGTTCTGACCGATGGCCTTGGACTTCGGCGTCTTGACGTAGAACTGGTCCTGCTCGCCCGTGAGCTCCACGCTGCCGTCGGGGTGCGGGACCTGGGCGGGCATCGAGTAGAGGCCGCCGGGGTTGGAGCCGCCCTGGCCACCGATCTTGGTCACGCCGGACTGGTTGACCAGCAGGTGCGCCTTGGTCTTCGGCGCCCGGTAGACCTGCTTCGGGGTCAGCACGACGGACTCGCCGTGGGTCTTCCCGGACAGGTTGGAGGGGCTGACGGTCAGCTTGACCTGGCCGTTCTCCTCGTAGATCCCCTCGACCTTGCCGTACTGCCAGCCCTTGGCGGTCAGGAACTTGATCACGCCGAACTTCTCGATGAAGCGGCCGTCCGCACCGCGCGGGTGCAGGTGCTCCTCGAAGACCTTGAGCCCGGCGGCGGTGACCGCGTCCTTCGGCTGGGCCAGTGGGAAGACCGTCTTCTTCTCGGCCAGCCAGAGCTCCAGCGAGCCGATGGTCACCGTCTTGTAGCTGCTCACGTCGGGCATCTCGCCCTCGTAGGCCAGCGTCAGGTGCGGGATCCAGTTCGGGAACTGGTCGCTGGCCGCCACGGCGGTTGACACGGCCTCGACCATGCCCAGCGTCTCGCGGACCTTGGTCAGCAGCGCGCTCTGGACCAGCAGCACCTGCGCCTTGTCGGGCCCGAGCTCGGCGGTGCCCGAGATGTCGGCCTCGAACGGGTAGACGACGCTGGCCAGCATCTCCAGCGCGGTGGTGATCTCCTCGACCTGCTCCTCGGAGAGCTCGGCCGCCTCGCCCAGGAACTGGAGGGTGACGTGGGCGTCCTCGGCGACGACCTCGTGGACCGGGTCGTCCGTCGCGGGGACGGCGGCGAGGATCGCGGTCGTGTAGTGCTTGGACTCGCTCACGCGGCGTTCTCTCCAGTGGCTGCGTCGCTGACGTTGGCCGAGGCCTCGGGGGTCGGGGAGAGCACGTCCTGCGCGCTCTGGGGGAACGGCACGGGCTGGTTGCCCATGTTCTCCTCGCGCTGCTGGCCGAGGATCTTCGGCAGCATCGCCTGGAGCAGGGCCATCTGGACATCCTGTGGCAGGGGCGCGCCGCTGGTCAGCAGCATCATCCCGAGCTCGGCTTCGGTCGGGGCGTCGTCGTCGCCGAAGCCGTGCTCGCGCCGCCAGGCGCCCGGGCCGACCAGGTAGCGGTCGTAGCCGTCGCTGGCGTCCTCGGCCTGGTTGGGCCGGGTGACGATCTCGCTCGGGTCGTACCAGACGACGATCCGGTCCAGGTCGGCCTCGTCGTAGCCCCGGGCCCGCAGCAGGGGCCGCAGGAACACCTCGGTGAGCGCGTCCACCAGGACCAGCGCCAGGGGCTCGATGTTGGCCTTGTAGAGGTTCTCATCGATGACCAGCGCGTTGGAATACTTCACGTTGGCCAGCCCGGTGACGACCTCCTTCGGCACGTCGATGCCCTGGAGGATCCGCTCCAGCGCGCGCTCGGTCCGGTTGACCAGCCACTCGTCGCTGCCGCGCTCGAAGGTGATGTGCTTGATCTGCTCGGCCAGCGAGCCCTCACCGGTCACCATCAGCGGGGCCACGGCCGAGGCGTCGCCCTCGTCGCTGACCGCCGTGACGATGGCCTGCATCAGGTCGGCCACCAGCTGGTTGCCGGGGTCGTTGGCCATCGCCTCCTTCTCCTCGTCGGAGAGGGGGTTCCCGGCCTCGTCCAGGCCCTGCATGGCCATCTGCATCCGGGCCGACAGCAGACCCTCGGGCAGGAACAGCAGGCCGTTGTTCAGCCGCGAGCGGGTCGCCGAGCGCACCAGGCGCTGGAGGATCAGCAACTCCTCGATGGCGTCCGCGACGCCCATGAGGCTGGAGTCCGGCTCCCCGGAGTAGCGCGGGTGCGAGCGCCAGATGCGACCGACGAAGGTGCCCTTCGGCAGCCGCTTCTCCTTCGCGGTCTGCCCGCGCAGCGGCCGGAGGGTCGCACCGTTCACGTCCACCACGAGCTCGTCGGTGGAGACGACCTTCCACTGGACGGTCTCGTTGCCCTCCTTCGTGCGCTCCTTCAGCCGGACCAGGTAGCACTCGCCCGGCACGTTGATGTTGAGCGCGAAGCTGCGGACCAGCTGGGAGAAGGTCGGCCCGGTGATCTGCCGCATGACCTCCTCGGCGTCGCGCGCCAGGTCGGAGGAGATGCGCCCACGGTCGGCGGCGTCCTTCGCGCCCTGAGGCGCCTCCTCGGACTCCGGGATGGCCGCCGGGTAGACCCGCAGGCGGGACAGCACGTTGGCGACCAGGTTGAAGCCGTAGTGGATCTCGCCGACCCGCTGGTAGCCGATCCAGGCCTCGTCCTGGGAGGACTTGTAGGAGGCGTTCGCGCGCTCGGTCCAGGCGGTGTCCAGGTCCACGCGCTCGGCCGAGGCGACGATGGCGCGCGGCTGCCGGTACGGCGCCGCCTGGGCCTTCCGCTCGGGCATCCGGACCACCTGAGCGGACGCGGTCATCGCCTCCGGGGTCGCTTCACGCCGTCGCCGGAGAACGCCGCCACCCGCCATGCCAGCAGAGTAGCGGCCGGTTGACACGGCGTCGCGGGCCGCGCCAGGTCAGCGCGAGCGGCTGTAGCGCTGGGGCAGGCCGTAGCTGCTCTCGCGCGGTGCGCGCGCCAGCTGGGTCATCGGGCGACCGGCGTAGGGGTTCCAGCGCTTCAGCGTGGTGCCGCACGAGCAGCCGCCCGCGCGCTTCACCTCGTAGGGCCCGACCGGTCCGCCGTTGTGGCTCAGGTTGTCGATGTCCATGCCCTCCAGGGACAGGAACAGCGTGCCGACGGTGGCCACCCCGTCGATGGTCCCGGCGTCCCAGCCGATGGCGATCTCGGTGGTGGACACGATGACGTGCAGCTTCGCGCCCTTCGGCACGCCGTCCACCCGCTGACCGGTCTCCCGGTCCAGCACGACCCCGGGGAACAGGTCGGCGATCAGGACGACGGGCTCTGCGGTGGCGGTCATCCTCGGTCGATCCTCTCCACGATGGCCTTCAGGATGAGCGCGCTCTGCGACAGCGCGAGCACGCGCACCAGGAAGCGTCCCACCGGACCGGCGTGCTCTGCCGTGAGCACGCCGCCACCCGCCCAGACCGAGGTGCAGGCGTGGCAGTTGATGCCCTCGTCCACGAGCCCCCAGCCCTCGGACTCGTTGCCCTTCTTCTCCACGGCCCGGCGGACCGGCTCGGTGATCGCGTCGTCCACGACCAGCTGGGTCAGCCGGGCACTGGCCAGGACCAGGATCAGGGGCTTCACGGCAGCAGTGCCTCTCGCTCGGGGTGGGGTGTCAACCGGGTCTTGCCGTCGCTCGATCTCAGGTCCAGGCACTTCTGGCCGACGGGCGCCTGACAGCCCACGACGGGGCAGTCCACAGCCAGCGCGCGCGGGATGTGGTGCTCGGTCCCGCACGCGCTGCACCGGAACTTCATCAGGCGCCCGGCCATCAGCGTCCTCGGCGCCCCAGCCAGCCGGTGCCCTCGGACGGCGCGGGCTCCCGCTCGGGAACCTGCTCCTCGGACTCCTCCACCAGCTTCTCGAAGGCCGGGTCCGGCCCGACCACTCCGGTGAGCGGCTGCGGGTCCTCCTGGGGCTCCTCGCCCGGCATGACGCCCTCCACGCGATCCTGGGGCTCGGCGTACACGGCGTGCACGCTGCCGTCCGCCGTGCGCACGGTCATCATCTCCGGCGCGTCCTCGAAGCCGGTGAGGATGTACCGGGCCAGCCGGATCCGGTCGTACACGTCCGCGTCGGGCATCGCCGAGCGCGCGGCGTGCAGCGCGGCCAGGCGCTTGGAGCCCTCCTCGCCCAGCCGGGCGATGACCGACTCGGCCAGCAGCTTGTCGAACTGCTCGAAGGCGCTGGACATCAGGCGTCGGTCGAGACGTGCGGGCCGATGATGTCGTAGGCCTCCTTGAAGAAGTCCCCGCCCTCGTGGCGGTAGAACTCGCCCTGGATGCCGCGCATGACCTGGTCGCCCGGCCGGGCCACGAACGGGCCCTCCAGCGTCTGGATGGTCAGCTGGTCGGTGTCCAGGACCGCGTGGTGACCGTTGATCACGATCCACTCCACGATGCTGGCCAGGTTGTCGGGCGTGACCAGCACCGTCTGCACGGTGACCGGCTTCTTCCGGGCGTCCTGGACCTCCAGGCCCTCGGGGATCTTGTCGCTCACGGCTCCTCCTTCGTCGCCAGGATGGCGAGGGTGATGGACAGCGCCGCGACGGCCTGGATCACCGGCAGCCGGACCTGCACCACTGCGAGCACCACGCCGAGCAGCGCGGTCAGCAGCGCGAGCAGAGCCCACCAGCGGATCTCCCGGAGCGCGAACCAGACCCGGCGGGCCTGCATCCGGACGCGGGGGAACGGTCGGCGCGGCACGGCCCGGACTATGCCAGGTTCTGTCAACCAGACCGGAGTCACCGGGAGAGCTTCAGCCAGCAGCGGCACCGAATCCACTCGTGCACCGGGGCCGAGGTGTCGCCGGGGTACCAGAGCTTGTTCCCGTCGATGGTCTCGAAGGGCTCCAGGATCGGCACGGTGTGGAACTCGTACTTCGGGCTGCCCAGGAAGGCGTGGCTGGCGCGCACCCGGGTGTCGTGCATGTCCACCCAGGTCTTGCGCGTCCAGCCCGCCTCGCTGGCCGCCCCCAGCTGGGCCGCGTGCCGGGTGGACTGCACGACCGGGAGCGCGATCTGTCCGGGGTCGGAGTAGGTCTGGGCGGTGTCCGGCGCGGTGGGGTCGTAGGGCTCCCCCGGCAGCGAGATCCCCGGGCTGCCCCCGGCCGCCTCGTCCTGCCGCGCCTTGCGCGCGATGACCCGGGCGGCCTGCGAGAGCGTCCGGAGCCCGGCGGCCTCACCGGCTGCGATCCCGGCGTCCTGCCCGGTCCACAACTCCTCGGCCGCTCGGCGCCCGTTCCAGGCCCGCTGGTGCTCCAGGGAGCGCGCGGCGATGGCCCGCAGGATCCCGGCCACGGCGGCGTAGTAGCCGACCTTCTGGGCCACGGTGAACGGGGAGCCCATCAGGTGCCCCGACCCCCGGGAGTAGGCCAGCACGGCCGCGATGAAGGCCGCCAGCGCGGGCTCCACGGCCCCGACCTCGAACTCCTGGGCCTCGACCACCGCCTGGGCCTGCGGACCCGCTGGGCGAGCGGGCTGGGGCGGCACCTGGTCCGGCGGGTAGTCGGCCGGGATCCGGTAGGCGGGCGAGGTCACTTCTTCCCTCCCAGGACACGGCGCGGGACCACCAGACCCGGACGGTAGCCGCCGGGCACGCCCAGACCGGAGGCGCGCCGGTTGACACCGGACCGGCCGCCGGAGGTGTCGATGCGCAGGCCCTGGGCCCGGCGCTCGGTGGTGGCGCGCGTGCGTGGCAGCGCGATCCCGACCGGCGAGTGCGTGGTGGCCGACCCCGGCACGCCGCCGCCGACCATGCCCTCCGGGAACAGCACCGCGCTCAGGCCGTGCACCAGCGCGTCCAGGCGGTCGGGGGAGTAGCCCTTGTCCTCCGGGGTCCAGCTGGACACCTGGTCTTCGAGCTCGGCCAGGGTGTTCAGGTGGTGGATCCGGCCGCGCTGGTAGGCCGCTCCGATGGGCTCGGCGCGCACGGCCTTGGCCTTGGAGGACCAGACCTCGCGGATCTTCGGCGGCGCGATGTCGTGCGCGGCGGCCCGCTCCTTGATCACCCGCTTGACCAGGGCCCCGCCCTGGTTGTTCTCGACCACGACCACGGCCTTGTGCTTCATCGCCGCCTTGACCACCCGGTCGCCCCACAGCGTCGGGGACCCGCGCAGCGAGAGGTCGTCCACGATGTAGGCGTGCCGGTTGAGGATCGGCTGGGTCAGCGGCACGTAGATCACGACGATGCCGCACTCGTCGCCGGGCTTCTCGGCCACCGAGGGGTCCACGGCCACGATGCGGGCCCACTTCACCGAGGGCGGCAGCACGGGCAGCTTCGTGACCCGGTTGTCCTCGATGGTCTGCACGTCGGCCGTGGCGCCCTGGACGGCATCCAGCATCTCGCCATCGAGCTCCTGGGAGCCCAGCGTGGTGTTCCCGTAGAGCGCGTAGAGGGTGTCCAGGTAGTTCTCGGACAGGTGGACGTTGTCCGTGGTCTTCCCGGTGCGCATCAGCATCTTGCCGGGGTTCGCCAGGATCTCGGCGATGAACTCCCGGAGGATCTTCACGCGCTTCGGCGTGGTGGTGGCGATGACCTGCGGGACCAGCCCGAGACGGGTGGCGATCCGCATGTTGGTCCAGGCATCGAGCTCGCCCTGGCCCTTGACCTGCTTGTATGCCGCGAGCTCGTCGGCCCAGCCGAAGTGGAAGGCCGGGCCACGCAGCTGGTCGGGCTCCTCGGCCGAGAAGCACAGCGCGAAGCCGCCGCCGGGCAGGTTGACACGGCGCTGGCTGGAGATCCACTCCACCTCGTCCTGCTGGCTCGGCGGGTAGATGTTCAGCAGGCCCGAGGGCCCGTTGAGGATCGTGTCCCGCACGTCCCCGGCGGTGCGGCCCAGCAGGCAGATGCGCAGCTGCTGTCCGGGGTCGCGGCCCAGCGTGTGCCAGCGCTCATCGAGCTCGCGCACGAACTCGTTGCCCGAGCGGGTCTTCCCGGTGCCTCGGCCGCCGTTGAACAGAGCCGCCGACCAGTCCGCGCCCTCGCCCACGGGCTCCAGCGGGAGCACTTGCGAGGGCCGGGCGGTCCACTTCCAGTCCCAGGGCAGGGTGTTCAGGTCCAGGTCCGCCAGCACCTGCTCCTGGGTCTCCAGCGGGAGCAGCGCGACCTGCTGCTCCAGGGAGAGGTCTCCGGCCACGGCGGTTGACACGCTGCCAGGCTACGGGCGCCGGGGCCGTCCAGGCGCCACGAAGGGCCGGTGCGCGGGCGCAGGAGTGGTCTCGGGCCCCTTGTAGGTGTTGCCGGGGCTCTCACCCCTCAGCGTTCTGAAGATCGTTGTGTGCCCGTGACCTTTCACGGTGGGCTGGTCCCAGCGCCGCAGGAAGATCACGTCGTTGTTCGAGCCCTCGACGTGGTAGTTCACGCCCATCGGGCCGATCAGCAGAAGATCTCCGTGCCCGGCCAGCACGTGCACCGAGTTCCGGTCGGTGTAGGTGATCGTCCCGTAGCGGGGGGCCGTCATCCGGGTCACGTTGGCCACGTCGATCCGGTAGAAGACGGGCCGGTCGGGCTGCTCCCCCTGCGCGTCGCGCACAGCGTCCCCCTCGCCAGACGACAACGGCCGGTACCTCGGAAGGTACCGGCCGCAGGTCACAGGGCCGTGATCAGTCCCGGACGATGGTCAGCGCGCCCACGAGCTCCCAGACCTGCACGGGGAAGCCGTCGCGCGGCCACTCCACGAGCACCTGCGAGGAGATGGGTGTCCCCCGGCGCTGGAGGGTGTCCATGAAGTCGTCGCTCTCGACCACCACGCCGACCTCGGGCAGGCTGTCGTAGCGGACCCGCGTGCCCGGACCAGGGCGAGGCGTGGGGCGCGGGGGACTGGTGGGGCGCTTGGGCGTCGGGTTCGTTGCTCCAGGCTGCGTCATGGGGTAAGTATGCGCACAACTGTCAACGAAACCCCCGGGAGCCTCCATGCGCCGCACCCCACGGCCCCGCTACTTCGGCCTCTGCCTGACCATCCCGGACGGCGTGATCATGGAGGACCGGCTGACCGGCGAGGACGTGGTGCGCACCCGCACCGAGCGCGATCCCCGGATCTTGGCCCGGCTGCGGCCGGTGCTGACCCCGGCCTGACCCCGGACACGCGACGGCCCCCGCCCGGGGCTGTGACGCAGACCTGGGGGCGGGGGCCGTTCGGTGCGCGCGACCGCGTCCGACAGCAGCCAGGGTACAGCTACAGGCGGACCATCGCGGCGTAGTCGTCGGACCAGATCTGGGTGTGGATCGGCTGGCTGGCGCGGAACCGGCTGAAGAACACCCGGCAGGCGGCCGTGGTGGCGTCCTCCCAGAGCCCGTCGGCCCAGCCCGAGCGCCAGTCCCGGATCCCGGCCACGCAGCCCAGCGCGATGAACTTCCGCTGGATCCACTGCACCTCGTCGCGCTCGCTGGCGTAGTACCCGCCGTGCGACTGCGCCGGGCCGTCCTTGTGGCCGTAGTAGTGGCCGCGCGGCAGCGCCCAGCGGAACGGCGCGGGCATCGGCGGGATGGCCGGGGCCGGGGCCGGTGGAGGCGCGGGAGCGGGCACGGGGCGCGGCAGCGGCGGCAGCTGGCCGGTCTTGCCCGCGATGAAGTCGGCGACCTGCTGGCGCCGGGTGTCCATGTTGAGCGAGGGGTCGGTCTTGCGGCCGGGCGGGGTCGCCCACTCCTTGTGGCCCCGGATCCGCGCGAGGTCGGCCTGGCGGCCGGACACGATGGCCCAGGCGGCCTCCGAGGCGATGACGGCGGCCGTGCACCCCGGCGAGTAGGCCTCGCGGCCGGAGTTGCACACCTCGTTGCCCAGCGAAGCCGGGTTCCCGAGGTTGCGGGCCACGTCGGCGAAGGGTCCACCGACCCCGGCGTGCCACTGCACCCCGGCGGCGTTGAGCATGATCTGCCCGTCCCGCGCGGTGACGATGTTCGCCAGGTTGTTCCGGGTGATGTAGGCCAGCGCGCCCCAGTTGCCCGACAGCAGCGTGGAGGCGTCGTGGTGCTCGACGTAGAGCTTCCCGGGGGTGTAGGGGGTGCGCGGCTCGGCGTCACGGGTGTGCCACCCGGCCACCTCGTGCACGGTGAAGCCCCAGCCGCGCATCGTGTCGCGGAAGGCCTCGTAGTACCCGACCTGCGTGCTCACGCCTTGCCCTCCCCGGCGGCCTTCGCCCGGGCCTTGGACTCCCGGGCGTCGGTCACGTCATCGAACAGCCCGGTCACCGGCTTGCCGGAGGCGTCCAGCACCTCGGGCATCTCGGCCAGGGCGTCGAAGTAGTCGTCATCGGAGAGCTCGTGCAGAGCGTCTTCCGGCTCGTCCGGCATCCCGGGGGTGGTTGACACGGTCAGGCTCCGTTCCTGGCGTCCAGCTGCCACTGCTCCACGTAGACCTGGTCCAGTGTGGCCTCGACCAGCTGGGGCCTGGGGTCCTCGGGCCCGTAGCGGTGCGGCCGGAGAGTGATGTTCTGGCCGTTGATGCCCTCGACCTTGGCCTCTCGGCCGTTGTAGGTGGCCAGGGCCTCGCTCAGGCGCTCCGGGTCCCCGTGGAACCGGACGTACTCCCCGACCCGGGGAGCGGTGTCCGGCTCGGGCTGGCGCGATGCAGGGGGCATGGTGTTGATCAACTCCCGATCAGCTGAAAGCCGAAGTAGACGTCCCAGTTGACGTTGGTCCCGTTGGCGACCACCCCGGTCCCGTAGCAGTCCATGTCCCCGTAGACCGTGGACGCCTCCTTCAGGTAGGTCGTGACGGACAGCGGGTGCCGCGCGGTGTTGCAGCCGGGGAACGAGGTGCCCGGAGCGTAGAGACGGTGGTCCTCGACATCGCCCGCGCTGGTGATGGCGGCCGTGCTGGTGACCAGCCGCTGGAACTGGCTGCGGTAGCCGGGCAGGTCGATGAAGGAGAACAGCGTGATCGCGTAGATGCCCTCGACGTTGACCGTGAACTGCTTGTTCGTGTTGTCCCAGCTGACCAGGCCGTTGTTGCCCCGCCGGAAGGTGAAGCCGTGGAAGCGCTGGAGGCCGGATCCGAAGGGCACGGCGCACGGCTGGACCGCCCAGTGCGCACTCGGCCCGGTGTTCGTGATCCCGGTCGGGTTCTTCTCGCCGTAGTGCTTCTTGAAGACCCACTTCCCCGAGGTGCCCGCCAGCGGGTCCCAGGCCATCTCGAACTGCCAGTCCGTCCGCCGGACCAGGAAGCCCGAGGGCAGCAGCGAGCCGTAGTTGGACGAGATCGCGTTCAGCGGCGCGAGGCCGGAGACCTCGGGAACCGACACCTGGGCCCACTGGATGGTGCCCACTCCGGTGAAGCGGAACATCGCGCCGATGCCGGTGTGCGTGTAGGTGTCCCCGACCTTCACGCCCTGGCCGACCGTCGGGAAGCTGGTCCCCGAGCCCCAGTGGTGCACCGGGTACCGGGTGACTCCGGTGGGCAGCTGCCGGTCGTAGACGTAGTCCTCGACACCGTTGGCCAGGTCGCTGATCGCGTCCGGCCCATCGGCGGTGTCCGTGAGCTCGGGGATCAGCAGCTTCAGGCCGTCGGTCGTTGCCACTCAGGGCCTCCAGCGGTAGCGCGGCGTGGTCGCTCACACGCTACCGGTTGACACGTCTCAGCCCAGGTTGGCGCCCGGCGGCGGCCCGCTCTCACCGTGACCCGGCGGCATCGAGTGCGGCAACGGGTCCTCGCCCGGGCCGGTGTTGCAGGCGACCGCGCCGTTGGCCCACATCAGGGCCTCCTGAAGCCGGAGCAGGCACTGGTCCTTCTCGAACCCCTCGGGCAGGTTCTCGTCCCAGTGCAGCATGAGCTCGATGGCGAGGTGCCGGTTCTCCTCGAAGACCGGGATGGTGCGCGCCGTGGGGCGGTGGTAGCCCAGCCGCCGCACGACCTCTCGCAGACCGAGCGCCATGCGGTCATGCTGGCAGCGCGCGCTCCCGGTGGCGACCCAGCGGCCACCGGGAGCGCGCCGCCACGCTAGGCGAGCTCGCGCAGGATCTGCTGCACGGTGTCCTGGCGGATGGACAGGATCGTGCGCTCGGTGCTCGTGAGGTGGCTGGCCTGCACGCCCTGGCCATAGGTCTTCGCCCACTCGTTGAGGTAGACCACCACGGCGGCCTTGATGGCCGTCTCGGCCGAGACGCCGGGCTTGAACCAGGACTTCGCCTTGGCCACGGCCTTGCGCAGGCCCTCGCGGTTGGCGCGGGTCATCACGGTGGGCCCGGCGATGGGTCCCTGCTGCTCCAGCTGGTCCAGGGTGGGCTGCTCCGGCGTGCTCACTGCGGCAGCGTCCCCTGCTCGGCCATGAAGTCCAGCACGACCTTGGGCAGGCACCCGGTGCCCGGGTAGTGCCAGGTCAGCTGGGTGTTCTCCTCGACCGGCGCGTGCTGCATGTTGTTCGCCCAGCGCACGGATCCGGGCCGGGTGTTGGCCTTCTGGAACTTGTCGTTCGAGTTCTTGACCGGTGGCTGGAAGATCACCG
>Ga0194112_10000173_pt1 | contig 86558 bp, 90 predicted proteins | sample TA2MahC400mmetaG_FD_146191 | JGI IMG/M metagenome (GOLD analysis project Ga0194112, IMG submission 146191) | Freshwater microbial communities from Lake Tanganyika, Tanzania - TA2015016 Mahale Deep Cast 400m | ecosystem: Environmental > Aquatic > Freshwater > Lake | place: Tanzania: Lake... | reverse complement strand
GGAAGATCGGGTTCAGTCCCGCAGGAGCGGCATATCGGTAACGCGGGGAACAACCCCCTCGAGCTACTTCAGGGTGTTCAGCTTCGCCACGGCAATCTTTCCCGCTTCGATCAGCCGGTTCCGAACGATTTCCGAATTGATGTTGCCTGCACTGATGGATTTAGTAACCGTAAGAAAGAATTTTGTTGATAATGTGTATCCTACAGGCTACATTTGAGCTCTGATGGAAATTCGCAAAACAACCCTTTTTGCCAAAAGTGGATCGACAGCCTGCAAGATATCCGGGCTCGCGCCCGGATTCAGGCAAGAATCGAGAGACTGGCGACAGGTTAATCCGGGAGATGTCAAGCCTGTGGGTGAAGGGGTTTCGGAGATGCGTATTGATTATGGCCCCGGTTATCGGGTTTAGTACATGCAGCATGAAAGATCAGTGATAATCTTGCTGGCAGGTGGCGATAAAAGTTCACAAGCCAAGGATATAAAAGCCGCAATTCGTCTTGCTAAAAATTTATAGGAGTTACCTATGCCAAAAACCGTTACAACAAAATATGATATATCCGAGCATCTGCGTACTCCTCAGGAAATGGCCGCTTATCTGGAAATGTGCATTGAAGAAGCAAATGGAGATACAGCGTTTATTATCAAGGCATTGGGCGATATAGCAAGGGCAAAAGGCATGACACAGGTGGCTCGGGATGCAGGTTTATCCCGGGAAAGTCTGTACAAGGCGCTTTCCGGGGAAAGAAGTCCAGGGTTCGATACGATTCTTAAAGTAATACGTGCCCTTGGTTTGAAATTGCACGCAAAAGCAGCACACACAACAAAGCTGACTGCCTGATGAGACATCGTCCACGTAGGCTCGAAAGCGCAGAGGGCGGCCGATTACATCCTTGGCCACCACAACGAAGACCCCGGTTGATCCGGGGCTCTTCATTTTCAGGACGGGGTGACGGTATACATGCATGGCTTCATGTTGTCCTGTCCTCATGCTGACATGTGGGCATGATGTCTTTTCCCTGGTAGTGTTGACAGCTTCGCCCTCAACGGACAGTGCTCCGGTCTGCCGGTTCAGTTCAGCACTTTTTTGTTGTTGCAGTTTCGGGGGTGACTGCTTTTTCGTTTTTGTGTTTCTGATCCCGTCTACCGCTCCTTTTTGTTGTGGGAACCTCGAAAAATTGAGTTTTGCAATATTTCATTGGCTGGTAGTATCAGCCAAGATCGGATAACGATTGTTACTATTTCTTCTTGAGATTTGCTCTATCGGTTGCATGTGAAAATCTATAAATCCGGCAAGAAAACGGCTTCAGGCATTTGAGCATGACACTTGGTGCGAGCTTTTTTCTCGGCAGGTGAATTAGTACATTTCAGGAAAACCGGAAAAGGGCAGTCACGCCCGCAACAAAGGTTCAGAACAAGCGCATATGAAACCGCTCTACTATTTCATCGCAGCAGGTTTTTCCATTCTGCTTTCGATCTATGTCTTTATTTTCGGCACGGCGCCCAATCATGAGCTGATAGCCATCTTCATCGGCCTCTGGGCTCCGACCATCATCTGTCTCGGCATCTTCAACACCCTGCTCGGCATTTTTGACGAGATGTGCTGTGCGCACAGGCGGATCGAAGAGCGGCAGACCTGCGGTCATGACCGGTAACGTGCTGCTTGTCGGGATCGGGGGATTCCTCGGATCGATTGCCCGTTACCTTGTGGCGCTGGTGATGCCGTTTGCCGGTACGGGGTTTCCTTTTGCAACCTTTACGGTCAATCTGCTCGGCAGCTTTTTCATCGGGTTATTGAGCGAGCTTGCAGTCTCCACCACGCTTGTTTCTCCGGAGATGCGACTTTTCCTTGCAACGGGTTTCTGCGGGGGCTTTACAACCTTTTCCTCCTTCATGTACGAGAACAGTGCCCTGATCCAGGATGGACAGGTGTTTTACATGTCTCTCTATCTTGCCGGCAGTGTTGTCGGTGGATTTTTTGCGCTCTACACCGGAATTGCAACCGCTAAACTCTGGTCATGATGGAACTGCAGGGCAGCCAGCGGCTGCGAATCTATACGGGTGAACAGGCGAAGCATGCCCATCGCCCCCTTTACGAGGAGATCGTGCATGAAGCCATGCAGCAGGGAATGGCAGGAGCGACCGTCGTGAAAGGCATGCTCTCCTTCGGGCACGAACAGCGGCTGCATGCCGCGAAGATCCTGGAGTTTGGCATCGACCTTCCCATGGTTGTGGAACTGGTCGATACACAGGAAAAGATAGACAGCTTCCTCATCGTTGTGCAGCGGCTGGTCAGGGAATCGGGAGCACGGGTCATGGTGACTTGCGAAGATGTCCGGTCTGCGGTTATCGAATGAAGTATCTGGTGAAAGGAGAGCGGAAAAGAGGCTGTCTCAGTGTTGCTTCTGAGACAGCCTCTTTTGTGCTTATTCAACAAGGCAGCTGTTTTTCTGGCCGTACAGATCATGGGCCTCCCTGCAGATATCCTCCCTGAAGTCGGGATGAGCGATGCTGGCCAACGCTTCGGCTCGCTGCCGGAGGTTCTTGCCATGCAGGTTCACGATACCGAATTCGGTAACGACATAGTGGACGTGCGCCCTGGTGGTGACAACGCCCGCGCCGGGTTTGAGCTGCGCCACGATGCGTGAACTGCCTTTTCTTGTTGTTGAAGAAAGCGCGATGATCGGCTTTCCTCCCTCGGACAGGGCCGCCCCTCTTATGAAATCCATCTGCCCGCCCACTCCGGAAAAAAACCTCTGCCCGATGGAATCGGCGCACACCTGCCCGCTCATGTCGATCTCGATCGCGCTGTTGATCGCAGTTACCTTGGGGTTTTTGCGTATCTCCTTCGTATCGTTGACATAATCGGAAGGGAGCATTTCCACCAGCGGGTTGTCATCGACAAAATCGTACAGGCGACGCGTTCCAACCAGAAAACTCGCGACAAGAATCTCCTTGTGCGTTCTTTTGTTTCTGCCGGTGATCACCCCTTTTTCGACGAGATCGACAACGCCGTCGGAAAACATTTCAGTGTGGATACCGAGATCGCGGTGCGAACCGAGAGCCGCAAGCGTTGCATCGGGAATGGCACCGATTCCCATCTGCAGCGTTGCACCATCCTCGACAATGGATGCGATGTGACGCCCGATGCTCTGCTCTACAACGGTGAGTTCATGCCGGGGAATCTCGGGAATCGGATCGTCGGCCTCCACCATGGCGTGAATCTTGCTGATATGCAGCAATCCCTCACCATGCGTACGCGGCATCCGGGGATTGACCTGGGCAATGACGTGGCGAGCGTTATGCACCGCGGCAAGCGATGCATCCACGGAAACCCCGAGCGAACAGTAGCCGTGACGATCCGGTGGGGAGACATGAACCAGGGCAACGTCAAGGGGAAGTATCTTGTTATGGAACATCGAGGGAACGTCGCTGAGAAAAATCGGCATGGCATCAGCTGCTCCGTCCTGAACCGCCTGCCGGACATTTTTCCCGACAAAGAAGGCATTGAGCCTGAAACTCTCCCTGTACTCCGGCCTCACATACGGCGCATCTCCTTCCGTATGCAGGCTGACGATCTCAACGCTTTTCAGATCCCCCGCACGTCCCACCATCGCATCGATGAGGCGCAACGGAGCTGCCGCGGCAGTATGCAGGAACACCCTGTCTCCTGAACGGATAATCGAAACGGCATCTTCCGCTGAAAGCATACGGCCTCCCATGACGCACTCTCCCCGTTTAATATGGTCAAAACAATCAGGCTCCGTTGTTTTTCCTGCGAAGATACGCAGGCAACTCCGTAAGCCCTTTTTCTATCTGGTCTTCCTGCTCATCCGCGCTTCCCGTCACCGGGCTGACATTTTCGGTGTCGGATGCGGGTCTTTTTTTCATGCCGATCTCAAGGGGATCATGAATGGATATCTGGCGCCGTATATAGGTGGGAATCCGCAAATCCTCCTCCTGCCGTTCGGGCAGTCCGGTAACAACCGAGCGCAACGAAGGGGAGACCTTCCCCTGACGAAAATCGTTCGGTCTGGCCAGCGGCTGCCGGCCCCGTTCCTGTTCGCCCTGTTCGGCGGAGTCTTTCCTCTTGAAGCCGGTAACGATGACCGTTACCCTGATCTCCCCTGAAATCTGGGGCTCATCGACATAGCCGTTGATGATCTTCGCTTCACTTCCGACCTGCTCCTCGATATAGTTCATGGCGTCGGTCATGTCCCGCATGGTAACCTCACCGGTAATGTTCACCAGAACGCCCTTTGCGCCCCTGACCGAAACGCCGTCGAGCAGCGGACTGTTGAGCGCATCGGAAGCCGCTTTCAACGCCCTCCGCTCTCCCGCTGCGGCTGCAGACCCCATGACGGCATCCCCCGCGCCGGACATGATGCTTTTGACATCGGCAAAGTCCACGTTCACATGCCCGTGGCGGGTGATGATATCGGCAATTCCCTTTGCTGCACGGTACAGCACATCATTGGCCATGTTGAATGCCTCGGTCGCGCTGACCCCTTCTTCGGCGATACTGAGAATGGTTTCGTTTTCAACCACGATCAGGGTGTCGATGAACTTGCGTAGCTCGTTGATCCCTCCATCCGCGATGCGTGCCTTGACCTGGCCCTCGAAATTGAATGGCCGTGTAACAACGCCGATGGTGAGAATGTTCATGTTCCGGGCTATCGAGGCGATAACCGGAGCCGCGCCTGTTCCGGTGCCCTTGCCCATGCCGGCGGCAATGAAAACCAGATCGGCGCCTTTGAGCTGGGCTGCGATGATGTCACGATCGTCTTCGGCTGCCTGACGCCCTTTCGACGGATCGGCGCCTGCTCCGAGACCATTGGTTGCCTTCTTGCCGATCTGCACCCTGATGGAGGCTTTCGAATTCAGCAGTGCCTGCCGGTCGGTATTGAAAACGATATACTCGGCGCCGCTGATTTTACGGTCAATCATGTTGTTGACGGCATTGCCTCCGCAGCCGCCGACACCAACGATCCTGATGGTAACCCCTTTGCCCTGATCGCCCTCGAACAGGCCAGGGTCGAGTTCAAATGCCATTATTGCCTTCCCAAGGTTTTACTCACGCTCCGGGAAGCGTGACTTTAGAGTTGTTCCCAGAATTTTTTAAGCCGGTCAACCAGGTTCTTGTTGCCTTCGATGGCAGTTCCCGCCCTGACTTTTTCAGAGGATGTTTCCTTTGCCTGCGCCTGCTCCTCAACAACGCCGGAACTGCTTTCAACAACCTGCATGACCTGCGGATCTTCGAACATGCTGTTCTGGAGTGAGTGGGCAACCAGTCCCATAACCGTGGCGTACATGGGATTGTTGACCGATCCCTTGATTCCCCCCGAAACACCTTCCGGGTAGCCGATACGGACATCGAGACCAAGGACATCCCGCGCAAGCTCCTCGGTACCCGGTATCAGAGCGCCACCTCCGGTGATGATGGCTCCTGCGTTAAGGTACTCGTAGTAACCCGAGCGCTTTATCGAATCCCGCACCAGCTCGAAAATCTCCATCATCCGGGCTTCGATGATCATCACAAGGGAGCTTTTCGGAAAGGATTTCTGCGGGCGGCCTTCGATGCCGGGAATAAGAATGGTTTCATCCTCTCCGAGCATCTTGCTGTATGCATATCCGTGCCTGATTTTCAGCTCCTCGGCAACTTCGTGCAGTGCCTTGACTCCGTGAGCGACATCATGGGTGACGTCATTGGCGGCAACCTTGATCACCTCCGAATACCGTATGGCTCCGTCGATATAAATAGCTACCTCGGTTGTGCCTCCTCCGATATCGATAACGACCACGCCGCTCTTCTTCTCGCTCTCCTTCATGACGGCAATGCCTGAAGCGACCGGTTCGAAAGTGAGTGCGCTCGCTTCGAGCCCCGCTTTTTCAATGCACTGCTTGATATTCCTGATCTTGGTGCGCAGGCCGACCACGATATAGGCGCTGCCCCGCATGGTGGTGCCGGCCATGCCGATCGGGTCGAGAACCCCATCCTGGTCGTCGACGATGAACTCCTGGGGAATCACATGGATGATCTCATGATCGATATCGAGATACTTGATGTTGGTTTTGGCCTTTTCGAGAAAACGGCGGACATCGGACTCGTTAACGATACCGGTCTGGTTCACGCTGATTTCCGAGTTGCTGTGAATGCAGTTCACATGTGCACCCGAAATGCCGACATTGACCCCGCGGATGCGGATCGAGGACTCCCGCTCTGCATCGGCTATGGCGGCCTTGATTGCATCGACGGTCTTGTTGATATTGACGACCGTAGCTCTCTGCAGGCCATCGGAGTTGGAGCGTCCTTTGCCGAGAACATTGAGTTTTCCGATCTCGTCCTTTTCAGCGACCACAACGCAGACCTTGGTTGTACCAATATCGAGCCCTACGGCTATATTCCTCTTGAGCATTGTCGGCTACCTTGCATGATTGTCACAGGGGAAATTGCTGCTGAATCTCCGGAGCTACAGAATCCCTGGTAAATATCCTGTCCCTGAACCTCAGATCAACAGTGTGAAAATTATCCGGGCCTTTTTTCGAAACGACCTTTTGCCAGAATATCTCGAATTTTTTCAACTTTTCCTTGAAGTTCCCGTCACTCCCCAAGATAAACCGGGTCTGGGATCCGGCCGCCCTGCAGAAGGGCATCCGGCCGCCTTCAAGATGGATTTCACGGATCAGAAGCCGCGCATAATCCGTCCGGCGCAACGCTTCGGTCAAGGCCATAACCAGCGAGCTGTCAGGGGCAGAAAGTTTTTTCAGACCGTTTCCGGCATCCCTTGTGTGCGCCACTCCGAAAACCCGGATCAGACCGGAAAAACGGACAGCCCCCCCCTTTGTTTCCGGAAGAAGAACACCTTCTGTGTCGATAACCATCGGTCTGTTCCTGTACACGGTCAGCGCAAGCGGCTCCCGCTCGACGACCCTGACGCGGATGATGCCGTTCAGCTCACGGGTCAGGGAAACCTCCCTGATATAGGGAACCGCCAGCAGCTTGCCCCTGATTTTCCCCACATCGAAGTTCTGAAGATTTGTGCCAATGCTTCCTTTCAGCAGTGGAAACAGCTCGCTTCGCGGGATGATGTCAGCGCCTTCTATGACAACCTCCCGCACCACGACCTCCTTTTTCCAGCGCGATGCATAGGTGGCAAGTCCGGCAAGTCCGGAAAACACCACAAGAAGCACCACCAGCACGGCTTTCCAGTTTCCGCGCCCATCGCCGGAACTTCCTGGGCTGCCACCCTGACCGCTTCCGGCATCGGTTCCGGCATCTTCCGGACCGGACTGCTCCAGGGTATATTCAGAATCGGACATCCGCATAGTGTTTTTCTCTGGACCGGCAAAGTCGATCGATCGCTTCTGCAGAAGATCGGGAACCAGCCGGATGTTCACTCATCCGATGCAACACGTGCACCCTCTTTTCACCTGCCACCAAGTTCCCGGGCAAGCTCGGTGGCCATGTGCGTAATATCTCCCGCCCCCATGAAAAGCAGCATGGCTCCGTCAAGGCACATCCCCCGCACTGCCTGCTGGAGGTCACTCCTTCCGGAAACGAACAGCACCTGCTTTCCTCCTGCTTTCCGGACGGCTTCGGCGACAATTTCACCGCTTACACCCGGAAAATCTTCGGCTTTTTCCCGTGAAGGATAGATATCGGCGACAAAAATGGTGTCTGCATGGGAGAGCGCCCAGCCGTACTCGTCTGCAAACTCCCTTGTTCTCGAAAACAGATGCGGCTGAAAGACCGCAATGATTTGTGCATCAGGCCATCCGTTGCGTGCCGCCCTGACCGCAGCCTTCACTTCGGACGGATGGTGGGCGTAGTCGTCGACGATCATCAGGCCACTTCCGTTATCGTACTTGATCTGGAAACGCCTCCTCATGCCACTGTACATACCCAGCCCGGCAACAAGTTTTTCAGGCCGGATACCCAGCTCCAGACCGGTTGAAAATGCGGCAAGGGCGTTGAGCACATTGTGCCTGCCGGGCACATGCAGTCTGACCTGCTCGTAACGGCTGCCGAAAGCGGTGAGGGTGAACTCGGTACGGAAGCCATCCATGACAATGTCCGTCGCCATGACATCAGCAGGCTCCTCGATGCCGAAAGTCGTATATCGGCGGTTGAGCCTCGGAATGATCCTGCGGATTTCGGGCCAGTCGACGCAGCAGATAACCCTTCCGTAAAACGGCACCTTGTCGGCAAAGGCCACAAAAGCGTTTTTCAGTTCATCGAGCGAACCGTAGGTGTCCATGTGCTCCGATTCGAGACTGTTGACCACGGCAATGGTCGGCGTGAGCTTCAGAAAGGCCCTGTCGTACTCGTCGGCCTCGATTACCATGAATTTCCCTTCGCCCACAACCGAGCTCCCCCCGAGGTAGTCGGAAACCCCGCCGATCATGACCGTGGGAGACTCCCCTGACTCGATCAGCATGGTGGCGATCATTGCGGTAGTGGTGGTTTTTCCATGTGTGCCGGATACGCAAACGCCGTATTTGTAGCGCATCAGCTCACCGAGCATCTCGTCACGCTTGATCACCGGAATACCGGCTTTTTCGGCGGCGACAATCTCGACGTTCTCCTCTTTTCGGATGGCTGAAGAGTACACCACGACATCACAATCCGAAATGTGTTCGGCGCGGTGTCCCCGGTAAACCGCCGCTCCGTGCTCGGCAAGCTTTTCGGTTACCTCCCCGGCCTGCAGGTCCGACCCGCTGACACCGAACCCCGACTTCAGCAGCAGTTCCGCTATTGCGCTCATTCCCGCACCGCCGATGCCGACGATATGTACTTTTCGTGTTTTCCCAAGCTCCATGGCCATGCGATTACTGTTTTGCGAGTTGAATGATCCGCTCCGCAAGCCGGACCGCTGCATCGGGGTGGGCAAGACGGCTGCAGGATGCCGACATTGCCGCAAGACGTCCGGGATCATGGAGCAGGTCGAGTACGATCTGCTTAGCCTCGGGCATCTGGAGGTGAGAGTCGTCGATCAGCATTGCCGCACCGGTGCCGACAAGCGCTTTGGCGTTGTATCGCTGATGGTCGCCGGTCGCATAGGGGTAGGGAACCAGCACCGAAGGCTTGGCGGTATTGGACAATTCGGCGATGGTCGAAGCGCCTGCACGGCATACCACGAGATCCGCTGCTGCATAGGCATCCCCCATATGCTCGATGTACGGGCCGACCCACAGCCGTCCCGACGGTTTCACTGCCGCACGGATACGCTCGTAATCAAGCGAACCGGTCTGCCAGACGAGGTTGGCGCCTGCCGTTATCTCATGGATCCATTGCAGCACGGCATTGTTGATGGAGCGGGCTCCCCGGCTGCCGCCGAAAACCAGCAATGTCGGAAGGGAATCGCGGAACCCGAACCCCTGTCGAGAGGCGTCACGATCACCGGCGGAAAACGAACGAGCAGGATTGCCCGAAACAAAAACCCCTTTCCTGCGACGGATATACCCTCTTGCTTCACTGAAAGACAGGTGCACTTCACTGGCCAGCAACGAAAGCAGTTTGGTTGTCACGCCCGGAAAGGCGTTCTGCTCCTGGATAAGCGTCCTGAGCCCGGAGAGCTGGGCGGCAAGCAGCACGGGAGCGCTCACGAATCCTCCGGTACCGACAACCACATCGGGCTTTTCCTTTCTGACGAGCGACAGGGCATTATAGAGCGCTCCGGCGAAATCGGAAAGCACCCCGATATTGCTGAAAAACGTCCGCAATGAACCTCCCCGCTTCAAACCTCTGACCGGAAGCAGGTGCAGCCGGTAGCCGAGTCTGGGAATTTCGACAGCTTCGATCCCGTTTTTCGTTCCGGCAAACGACACCGATGCTTCGGGCACGAGTTTCAGAAGCTCGCTGGCCATGGCGACGGCAGGATAAAGATGCCCCCCCGTCCCGCCTCCTGCAAACAGCACCTTCACCGTAAATCTCCCTCGGGCAACTCCGTGACGGCTGACTCCATGCTCCGCTTCCTGTATCTCGATATGCTGATCAATATACCCACTCCGAGCGAATTGAAAACAAGCGCCGTGCCGCCATAACTGATGAAGGGCAAAGCCACACCGGTCGTCGGAAGCAGATGGGTTGCAACGGCGATGTTGATAAACGCGAACAGCACGATGGCAATGGAAATACCGCTGGCGAGAAATTTTCCGAAATTGTCGGGCGCATGTTTGGCGATAATGAGTCCGCAAACCAGAAAAGCCGAAAAAAGGCACAGCACCAGAAGGGCGCCGACAAAACCGTACTCCTCGCCGATCACAACAAAAACGAAATCATTGTAGGAGAGCGGCAAATAAAGCTCCCGCTGTTTGCTGGCCCCGATACCGAGACCGAAAAGACCGCCGTTGCCAAGACCGATAAGCGCCTGGAGCACCTGATAGCTCATATGTTTTTCATCCCCGCTGAAGAACGAAACAAGCCTTGCCACCCGGTAAGGGGCAAGAAGCGCGAAAACCGCGCCGACCGGGATCAGCAGCGATAGGGTCGTGAGCAGGTAACGGATATTGACGCCTCCGATAAACATCATGATAAAGCCGATGAGCGCAATGAGCGAGGCCGTGCTGAAGTTCGGTTCGAGAGCAACCAGGACGACGACCGTCATGAGAATGATGACAAGCGGAACATAGGTATTGTGCAGATCCTTGATATAGGGCTGTTTCTCGCTGATCAGCCTCGAGAAGTGAAAAATCAGGGCGTATTTGGCGACATCGGAAACCTGGAACTTCAACGGACCGTAACCAATCCAGCGTGCGGCACCTGAAATCACACCGACAACCTTCAGCATGAGCAGCAGGGCGAGCAGGATGATACTGGCAAAAAGAAAAATCTTGCTGACCTTCTGAAAGACATGGTAGTCGAGCCGCGCAAAAAACATGATCGTGGTGATGCCGACAAACGAAAAGAACAGTTGCCGCCAGAGAAAATACTCGGAACTTGAATATTTGTTCTCCGCCCAGCCTGCCCCGCTGCTGTACACAACGACAATCCCGATACAGATCAGGAGTGCCACAATGAGGAGCATCAGTTTTCCGGCAATAATCTCTCCCTTTGGCGATTCCGGAAGTCCCGGCTTGCCGCCTGCCGACTGCATATCCGTTATCATGATCCGAGCCCCTCAGTGTAGTGCTTGAAAAGCCTGCCGCGCTCCTCGAAATTTTCAAACATGTCAAAACTTGCACAACCGGGAGAGAACAGCACGGTATCTCCGGCACGTGCGGCCTTCCTTGCAAGAATTACAGCCTCCTTGAGGCCCCCTGCACGCACCGTATCTGCAGCCCCTTCGAATGCGCGGCAGATGCTCTCTTTGGCCTCTCCGATGGCAATGACCGCCGAGACCTTCTGGCGGATGACAGGCAGAAGAGCAGAATAGTCGTTGCCTTTGTCCCGGCCTCCGGCTATCAGCACAATCTTGCCCGGGACGGCATTGAGCGCCTGAAGCAGAGCATTGATATTGGTGGCTTTTGAATCGTTGATCCATTCGACACCATCAAGGGTGCGCACGAACTCCTGACGGTGTTCGACGCCGCAGAATGCGGATAGCGCTGTCCGCACGGCATTCCGGCCTATTCCAAGCGCATCGGCTGCAGCAACCGCGGCAAGGGTGTTGTAGAGGTTATGCCTCCCCCGGAAACTGCTTTTCAGGAACTCCTCTCCTGCAATGACCGGCTCAGTCGTGCCGTCCTTCCAGTGCGAAATCGTTCCGGCTCCGTCCGAGACGAATGCTTCGGAAAAACCGCTGCGGAGAACATCATCCCCGATACCGAACGGTACGGTGCGGAAAGGGAAAAACCGGTCCCCGCCGGTAAAATGATCCCTGAGCAGCGGATCGTCAAAATTGTAAACCAGGGTATCGGAAGCGCGCTGTCTGGCATGAATCCGGAACTTTGCCGCAGCATAAAGCCGCATGTCTCCATGATAACGGTCGAGATGATCCGGGGTGATATTGGTGATCACGGCGACATCGGGCCTGAAGCTTTCGCACCCCTCGAGCTGGTAGCTGCTCAGCTCGACGACGGCGATATCACCCGGAGCCATGTCGAGCACCAGCGAGGAAAACGGCACGCCGATGTTTCCGGCACTGAACGCCCGGTAACCGAGAGCTGTGCCGTCAGCCTGAGCAATCAGGTGCAGCAGCGTTGATGTCGTGGTCTTGCCGTCCGTGCCGGTTATGCCGGCGATTCTTGCCCTGCAGAACCAGCTGGCAAGCTCGATCTCGCTGAATAGGGGAATGCCCCGTTCGAGAACCATGCGGACAACCGCCGCTGAACGGGGTATGCCCGGGCTCACGACACAGAAATCGGCTTCACAGACCCTGAGGGAATGCCCCTCCTGCTCCCGGTCGATACCGAGTTTCACCAGGCCTGCCTCCTCCTCGGCAGAGAACTTGCCGAGTTCACTCACAAAAACGGATGCGCCTTTCGCTGCCAGCAGCATGGCTGCAGCCATACCGCTGCGCCTGGCGCCGAGAACCGATACTTTTTTGCCTTTTACATCCATGCCGAACCTGCGCTACCGGAGTTTCAATGTCATGAGACTTGCAAGAAAAAACAGGATGGTGATAATCCAGAACCTGATAACGATCTTCTGTTCCGGCCACCCCTTCAACTGGAAATGATGGTGCAGGGGCGCCATGAGAAAAATCCTGCGCCCCTGTCCGAAACGCATTCTGGTATACTTGAAATACAGCACCTGCAAAGAAACCGAAAGGGTTTCGAGAAAGAAAACACCTGCCAAAACAGGCAGAAGAAGCTCCTGTTTGATCAGCAGCGCGATAACGGCAATGGCGCTGCCGAGGGCCAGCGACCCGGTATCACCCATGAACACCTCCGCAGGGTTCGAGTTGAACCAGAGGAACCCTACGCAGGCCATCACAATCGCCATCGAAACCACGGCGATCTCGCCACCGCCGGGAATAAAGGGAATACTGAGATATGCCGCATAAACGGCGTTGCCGGCAAGATAAGCGAAACCGCCGAGGGCGAAAACAACAATGGCCGAACTGCCGGAAGCAAGGCCATCAAGGCCGTCGGTAAGGTTCACGGCATTCGAGACCGCCGTAATGATGAAAATCACAACCGGGATATAGAAAATACCGTAATCGATGGTGAGGTTCTTGAAAAAAGGTACCGTGGTCGTAGAAAGCAGAACCGAGAATGCCGGGTCGAACCAGGTATAGAGACCGATGAAGAGTCCAAGCAAAACCTGCCCGATCAGCTTGTAGCGGGGAGGAAGTCCACCCTTTACCTTCAGCACCACCTTCATGTAATCGTCAAGGAAACCGATAGCGCCCATCCAGAATACCGCGAGCATGATAAGCCAGACGTGAGGATCGTCGAACCGCGCCCAGAGAAAAACCGCTATCTCAATAGCCGCTATGATGAGGAGCCCGCCCATGGTGGGAAGATCCTGCTTCTTGCGGTGCTCGGGAGGGGCTTCCTCCTTTACCGGCTCGACGATGCGCCCCTTGAGATAGCGGATGAAACCCGGACCGGCAACAAGGCAGATGAGTAGCGCAGTTACCGCTGCCGCGCTTGCCCTGAAGGTAAGGTACTCGACAACACCGAGCCCCGGGGGATCGAACCTGTCGTTCAGGTATTTCAGGATATAGTACAGCATTCCTTTTTACAGCTACGGTTTTGTTCTCTCTTGACAAAGGGCATCGGCGACCTCTTCGAGTTTCATGCCCCGGGAACCCTTGAAAAGCAGGGCATCTCCCGGGACGACAACCTTCGACAGCGCTCGGAAAAGCTCGTCGCGACGCTCGAAATGGCCATTCAGCCGAGATTCGTTCCCTACAGCATACAGCCTGGCAAGATCTCCGAAGGTGAAGAGCAGATCGATTGCGCTCTGCTGAATATACCTGCCTATCTTTTCATGTTCAAGCGCTGCCGAAGGCCCAAGTTCGAGCATGTCGCCAAGCACGGCTATTTTTCTGCCGGGACACCGCAATTCGCCAAGCAGATCGATGGCCAGCCTTACCGAATCGGGATTGGCGTTATAGGTGTCATTGACCACCATGATTCCGTCGGCTTCCTGAAATTCCATCCGTTTCCACCCCGAAGCCGGCTGCAGTTTTTCAAGGCCTTCTTGTATGCTTCCGAGGGACAAACCGAAATAACTGCCCACGGCAGCGGCGGCCAGAGCATTGACGACATTATGGCGGCCGGTAAGCCTGAGCACTACCGGTACGCAACCGGTTCCTGAACACAGACGGAACGATGCCCGCCCGAAGGCGTCAAGAACAATGGATTCTGCATGCGGACTGGTTTGGGCTGACTCCTCCAGACCATACAAGACCTTCCGCTCAAGTCCGGCAGCCGCCGCTTTCAGCCAGGGGTCCCCGGTGTTGACAAAACAGGTGCCTCCATGCGTGTCGAGGTATTCGAATAGCTTTGTCTCTGCGGCAGCAACACCGGCAAGATCGTGCAGAAATTCAAGGTGCTCATGGCCGATATTGGTCAGCAGCCCATGGGTAGGCCGGGCGATGGATGCAAGCAGCTCCATTTCACCGGGATGGTTGATACCCATTTCGACAACCGCCACTTCCGTATCGTTTCTCATCGCCAGTAGCGTCAGGGGAACACCGAGATGGTTGTTCAGATTACCCTTGCTCATATGCACCCTGAAACCCGTGCCGAGGACTGAAGCAACCAGTTCCTTGGTGGTGGTTTTTCCGTTGCTTCCGCCCACGGCAAGCACCGGAATGGAAAAGGTGGCCCGATAGGCTTCCGCCAGTTGCTGCAGCCCCTCGACCGTATCCCTGACCACCAGATATTTTCGATCGCCTCCTCCGGTTCCGGAGGGCATTGCTGCATACCACTCCTCGGAGACTACCGCCCAGCTTGCCCCTTGCGCAAACACCTCGTCGATATAACGGTGCCCGTCGGTGCGCTCCCCTCCGAGAGCCACAAACACCTCTCCGCCCCTGACCTTGCGAGAATCGATGACGACAACCGGTTCGGCCAGGTGCAGAACCGTCTCCTCACCTCCCTGCACAACGATACGGCCGAGCCGACGAAGGTCATCGATACCAAGCACTCCTTTCATACGGACTCCTTTTGGGTTGTCCTGGAAGCACCGCCACGAAGGCACTCCCCGAGAATCTGCTGATCGGAGAAAAAATGCTTTCTGCCTGCGATCTCCTGGTACGTTTCATGGCCTTTTCCGGCCACCAGCAGCACATCACCCGGAAGGAGATACGCGACCGCAGCCCTGATGGCCTCTTCCCTTCCGGTAATTCTTCTGAACCGGCGGGATCTCATGCCGCTTTCGATCTCGTCGAGAATCTGCTCCGGATTCTCATCCCTTGGATTATCCGAGGTCAGAAACACAAAATCAGCCGCTTCCGAGGCAATCCTGCCCATCTCCGGGCGCTTCAGCCTGTCCCGGTTTCCTCCGCAGCCAAACACCACGACAAGACGGGACTGCGGGCTCTTGAGCTCCCTGAGGGTGGAAAGGGCCTTGTCAAGCGCATCAGGAGTATGGGCATAATCCACAAATGCAGTCCGCATGCCGGAGGCATCCTGAATCCGCTCCATCCTGCCTGGAATACTGAACGGCCGTGCAAGAGCACCGGCAACCGCATCCGCCGCCATCCCCATACCCGAGCCGGCAGCTGCGGCTTCAAGCAGATTCATCACGTTGTACCTTCCGGGAAGTTCCGTATGGATCGTCTTCACCACACCGGGAAAATGCAGCTCAACGGTCGATGATGCAACCGATCTGGCCGTTACCCTGGCTGAAAACACAGTGCCGCAGGAAAGCAGACTTGCTGCCTCCGGCTGGAGGGTACAGCAGAACCGCCTGCTCTCCGGCACTGTTGCGGCCATCAGCGATGCATGGGGGTCATCACTGTTGAATACCGCAAACCCATTCTCGTCAAGCTGGGCAAACAGCAGTTGTTTGGCCGCAGCATACTCCTCCATGGTACGATGAAAATCCAGATGCTCGCTGCTCAGATTGGTGAAAACAGCTCCACGGAACCTGAGCCCGTGAGTCCTCTGGAGCACAAGCGCATGGGAAGAAACCTCCATGACCGCTGCCCGGCAGCCAGCAGCCAGCATGATGGAAAAAAGCCGCTGCAGTTCATGGGCCTCAGGGGTGGTGCGTTCGAGCGGGATGTCGGTTTCGCCTGTCCTGCAGAGTCCGGTGCCGATATAGCCGGTCTTGATCCCGCAGGAATCGAGCATTCCGGTAATCAGGCGAGCCGTTGTGGTCTTTCCGTTCGTGCCGGTCACTCCGATCAGCATGAGCCTGTCGGATGCGTGAGCGTAGAATGCACGTGCGGCTTCAGCAAGAGCCCTCCTCGAATCGGCAACCCTGATGAACAGCACTTCCGGATCGGCATGAACCGGCAATGTTTCGCAAATGACCGCTCCGGCTCCGTTTCGAACCGCCGTCCCGATATAATGGTGCCCGTCGGTTGCATAACCCCGCACGGCAACAAACAGCGATCCCGGCACAACACTCCGGGAATCGGCTGTCAGCGATACTGCAGCGACATTTCGATCACGATTGCCGGATAGCTCCAGGAAACCGACCTCACGAAGAATATCTGCAAGAAGAACGGGTGCTTCCGGCATGGATGCATGTAAACCCGGTATCATAACAGTGCGCGTTTCCGGCCAGTGGAAGAGAGTTTCACTCTGATAACCCTTGATTTTTCAACTTTCGATCCAGGCAGAATGTGTTGTGCGCTCACAACCCCGTCAAAAACGCCATTTGAATCCATCTCAAGGCCAAGCCATTTCAGCAGACGCTCGGCATCACGTACCCCGAGCCCCCTCAGCTCCGGAACCGACACGGTCAGGGTTGAATCAAGCCGGCCCTGCTCCGGAGACCTGAACGCAAGATTTTTCTGCAACTCCTCGGAGCAGGCAAGAATTCTCGACGAGATTTTCGAAAAAACAGGTGCTGCAACCGTTGCTGCATAATAAGCCGTACGCGGCTCCTCGACAAGCACGATAAGCGCATAGCGGGGAGATTCGACAGGAAAGTACCCGACAAAAGAGGATACATAGACCGGATTGGCATAAGAGCCCCCCGAAGCCCTTCGTGCCGTGCCGGTCTTTCCTGCCACGCTTATCCCCGGAATCGAGGCACTTTTAGCCGTACCGCTGTCAACAACCGCCCTGAAATACTCTTTGCCAAGATACTTCGCTGTTTCACGGGAAACCACCTGTCTCACTTCCATCGGCTGATTCTCCTTTACCGTTTTTCCCTCTGCATCAACAACCCGCCTGACAAGATAGGGGCGCATGAGAGTGCCGTCGTTGGCAACTGCCGCATAGGCCTGCAGTATTTGCAGGGGAGTAACCATGACCTGGTATCCATAACCCATCCAGGGAAGCGTGGTCCGATCCCATTTTTTCAGCGGCCTGACCCGGCCCTGTGACTCGCCGAGCAACCCGATGCCGGTTTTTGAACCGAATCCGAAATTTTTCGTGTATTCGTAAAACTTCTCACGTCCTGTCTGCATGGCGGTTTTTGCTGCCACGACATTGCTTGAATGCATGATCGCCTGTCGGAACGACAGATCGCCATACGCCTCATGATCCCGTATTCTGAGCCCGTATAGCGGCAACACTCCGTTATTGGCGAATACCCGGTCTTCGGCCTTTCTTTTCAGCACTTCCGTCGCCGTGGCGGCCATGACGATCTTGAAGGTAGAGCCGGGCTCGAAGCTGTCCGTTACCGAGCGGTTTCGTGATTTCTCCGGTGTCCATGTGATCCTGCGGTTCAAATCGAAGGTCGGGTTGTTGGCCATGGCCAGAACCTCACCGGTACGCACATCCATGACGATGCCCGTAGCCGCATTTGCCTGGAAGGCTCCGACGGCCGCCGCAAGCTCATCCTCGACGATACTCTGGATATCGGCGTCAAGCGTCAGTTGCACCGTATGCCCCTTGACAGGGTCCTGCTGCTGGGCATCCGGTGCAGGATACCGCTTGCCCGTCGCCGAACGCTGGAATACCCGCGAGCCGTCACGGCCTTTCAGGTCACGGTCAAACTGCAGTTCCAGGCCGCTGATGCCGCTGTTCTTGCTGTCGGTGACTCCGACAACCTGAGCGGCAACATTGAGATAATAACGCTGCTGCTCCCGATCGAACCAGACCCCGGGAATTTTCTTCTGCATGAGAGGCAGCGCCTGCACGGCAGACACCTTGCGAGCCAGAACGGCAAGCCGCTTCTCTCTCCTGAGTTTCCTGAGAATGTCGCGACGGTTTTTTCCGAGATAATCGGCAAAAAGCCCTGCAACTTCACGGGAGTTGTCTATTGTCTTCTGCTTCCCGCTCTTCCGGTCAACGACAGGCTTCCCCTTCTTGTCAAAAAGCGGGGTATTGCGGACTATTTCCGGATCGGCATAGAACGAGATGGTCTCGACGGTTTCGGCAAGCATCCTGCCGTGCCGGTCAAGAATTACCCCCCGCTGTGCTTTTTCCGTCACCAGCCTTACATACTGCTTTTCAGCTTTCTCCTTGTATTTCCTGACATTGACGATCTGGATGTTCAACAGCATGGCCACAATACCCGCAAGAAAAACAATAAAGAAAAGCACGACCACACCGAGGCGTTTTCCGAACTCGGAATCAGAAGGTTTTTCCGGAATGCCACGCTCATTCATTGCACACCATTGATCAAGGAATAATCTTTCAGTTACGGCACGATTTCGATCGCCGGCACGCTCGACGCATGAAGGCCGAGACGTTCGGCATGCAAGGCAATATTATGAATGCCCAGCAACTCGTTCACTTTCAGTTCCTGTGCGGTGATAACACTCGAGCTCATGGCGATCCGCTCCCTGAGCATTTCGTTTTCGAGGGCAAGTTTTTTTATCGCTATAATATTATAGGTCTGGAAAAGCAGAATAGCAGTGACCGGCAGAAGGTACAAAAAAGTCCTTAAACGAAGGATATCCGAAAGCCTGAAATCAAAAGCCCTGGTGAACAGATCCCGGAAACTCCCGCCGCCCGAATCCAGGGGGAACTGAGCCTCTCCCCCCTCAAGCGTTGAGGCTCCGTTTCGTGAACAGGCCCCCTGTCCTGCGGCATCATAATCGTGCTCATGTCCCGAAAAGCGTGCATCCCGGCTGTGCATCGCCTCGAAAACCCTGAGAGGCAGGGAGAAAAGTAACCGTTCGGTATTATTTTGGATCACCGCAATCTCCTTCCGCTTGTTTTTCAAGAACACGAAGCCTGGCGCTTCTCGCTCTCGGGTTCAATAATAGCTCCTGTTGCCCCGCGACAACGGATTTTCTGGTTACAACGTCGAATGCGGCTTTTTTCAAAGGTTCTCTGAGCCCGACCCCTTTTGGCCCCCAGTCGCTGTGCGACCTGTCCGCAAAAAAGGACTTTACCATCCTGTCCTCGAGCGAATGATAACTGATGACCGCAAGCCTGCCATGAGAGCAAAGCAGGGATGCACTCTCTTCAAGCGCCTGCTCAAGGGCTTCAAGCTCATGGTTCACCGCGATTCTCAGCGCCTGAAAAACCCTGGAAAGGGTCTTGATCGCCCGGTCCGGCCGGAACTCCCTTTTCCGGATAATTGCCGCCAGTTCCTCCGTCCTTGCAACCGCTCCATGGTGCGCACGGTAAGCAACAATATCTCGTGCAATACCCCTGCTTCTGGGTTCCTCGCCATAACGGAAAAACAGGGTGGAGAGCTCGCTTTCGCTCATGGTATTGAGAAGATCAGCCGCGCTTGGCTCAGAATCCGCATCCATCCGCATATCGAGAGGCCCTTCCCTCAGATAACTGAATCCTCTTTCGGGAGTATCAATCTGTGCGGAGGAAACCCCGAGATCCAGCAGAATTCCTGCTGCCGATGCTGCTAAGCCCTTTTCATTGCACACCCTTCGAACAAGACGGGAGATGTCGCTGAAATTCCCTTTCACAAGGACGGCGTTCCCGCCGGAAGACGAAAGCTTCCGGCGGGCCTCGCGGAGCGCATTGTCATCCCGGTCAATGCCGATGAGCAGCGACTCATCGGAAAACCCTTTCCGCCGAAGCTCCCGGAGCATGGCCAGGGAATGCCCGCCCCCTCCCAGGGTGCCATCGACATACACTCCCGGCATCCGGACGAGCAGTTCGATCGTCTCGGCGACAAGCACCGGCTCATGATAACGATTCGTAATCATGGTCCTCAAAAATATTTCCCGGCAAGCGAGGAAAAACCCGCCGCATGTTCACGGAGCAACAACGCAAGCCGTCCGGGTTCCCAGATAACCATTTTCGAGTCCGCGCCGATAATGACAACATCCTTGGTGATACCGGCATGCTCAAGAAACTCCCTTGAAAGGGAAATTCTTCCCTGGCGGTCAACGGCAACGATATCGAGACTTTCGTAGATCAGGGTCTTCAGCAGCCGTTCGTCAGGATTGAAATCAGAAAGTCCGGCAAGAGCCTCCTTCATGTGCTGCCAGACCTCCGGCTCGTAGAGTTCGAGAGAGCCATCTGGCGCTTTCATGAGATAGAGGTATATTGCCGAAGCCGAATTGCCGGAAAAAAGATCTCTCCGGAACCGGACAGGAATCATCAAACGACCCTTGTCGTCAAGAGCATGCAGCTCCTTGCCGATAAATCCAGCCATGGGCGGATATCCACGGAAACGGTTATGCGGATGTCTGAAACCGGTACGATCGACCCGGGAAACGGTGAAACGGATAAAATCGCTTCTGAGGGAGAAAACGCTCCCATTTTTTACCACTTTCCACCACATAAAAATGTATGAAAAAGGTTGAACTAAAAAAATATCTATCTCTTTTACACTGCACGGCGGAAACAGGGGCATCGGTGCATTTCGGCTCGCCTCGGCCATGATAAGCGGGGAAATAGTGATCGACGGCTACAATCTCCTGCACAAACTCTTTGCGCAGGGAGACAAAAAAAACATCGAGCCATACCGGTGCAAGACGGAATCGTTGCTTGTACGCTTTCAGAAACGAAGGAAGTGCATGGTAACGATCGTCTACGACGGGGGAGGCGTCCGGGAATCCTCTTCCTGCTCGACAATCCTTACCGTATATACGGCATCGTCGAAAAGCGCCGATGCCTGGATTATCGATTACGTAAAATCGTTGAACACAAACAGAAAAATGGTTACTATTGTAAGTTCGGACCGGGAGGTGTGCCTGTATGGAAAGGCATACGGAGCGAAGTGTCTTGCTTCAGAGGAGTTCATTGCGATGCTTGACACCGGCGGCAGCAGTCCGGACAGTGGCCGTTGTCCGCACGACAGCAGAAAATTCAACGGCGGATTACTCGACAGCCGTGAAGTTGCAGAGTGGAAACGCCTTTTTGAAAAAGGCAATCCCTGAACCCGGCTCTGGAGAGGGGCGCCGCGATGAAGCCTTGCCTACACCCAAACCGTACATCGAATCATAATGTCCGAAAGCACGCTCAGCAATACCGACCATTGGCGGGAACTTGAAGAATGGAGAAAAAAAATTGACGAAATCGACCGCCAGCTCGCCTCGCTCCTGTGCGAAAGGCTTCAGTGCGCCAGAAATATCAGTATTCTGAAAACCAGAATAGGAGAACAGGTCCTGCAGCCGGAACGGGAAAAAGAGGTGCTCAGCAATGTCATCAGCCAGGCTGACTCGATACAGAAAGTCAACGCGCTGGAAAAAATTTACCGATGCATCATTGAGGAATCCCGACTGTTCCAGCATGAACAGACCAACAGCCGGCAGAGCGCCGGACGCTGAAACCTGGCTAAGATCCCATGGTGCCAATAAAATCCTTTCTTCAGAGGCCCCTTTCTGCCATCCTGATGATCTTTGCCGCAGCTCTGGGGGGCATGCTCTTCATTCCAGGGCTCAATACCGCACAGAAGGTCACCCGCATTACCGTTCACAGGGGAATGGGGTTTATGGCGATAACTGCCGAAATGGAGCATAGCGGCGCTATAAAAAACCGCTGGCAGACCATCGTGACAGGAAGGCTGATTCCGGGCTTTCACAACATCAGGCCCGGAAGGTACGCCCTGCCTCCGGGCATGTCGAATGCCCATCTGCTGTACTACCTGCGTACGCATCCGCAGGATGAAGTCAGGGTCACCATACCGGAAGGCCTTGAGCAACGGGAAGTTGCGCTACTGCTCTCCAGAAAGCTCGATATGGATTCATCGGCATTCATGCAAGCAGTAAAAAAACGCGCCTTTCTTGACCGCTACGGAATAAAAACCGGCAGTGCGGAAGGGTATCTGTTTCCCGGCACCTACCATTTCGCCTGGGCCGATACCCCTGAAGAAGCCGCAGGATTTCTGGTGAGGCAGTTCAGGGCGTTCTACTCTCCCGATCTGAAAGCCCTGGCCCTGTCGAGAGGACTGACCGAAACATCCCTTCTGACGCTGGCCTCTATCGTCGAGGCGGAAACACCTCTCGATGAGGAAAAGCCCATTGTGGCAAGCGTCTACCTGAACCGCCTGAAAAAGAAAATGCGGCTCCAGGCCGACCCGACGGTCCAGTATGCGCTTCAGGAAGATGCTCGCCGGCTTTACTACAGGGATCTGGCCGTCGATTCACCCTACAACACGTACCGGTATGCAGGACTGCCTCCCGGACCTATCTGCAATCCAGGCGCAGCCTCGATACTCGCGGTGCTCAATCCTGCCGATACCGGTTATCTCTACTTCGTGGCGACGGGAAAGGGGGGACACAATTTTTCAGAGACGCTTTCGGGCCACGAGGATAACATCAGAAAATACCGGGCCGCCCTCATGAACGGAACCCGTGTACCGCAAAGCAGCATCGATCCTGTTGCAGGAAAGAAATAAATTATATTGTATTCTGAGAGCATAGTCCATTCCATAACCAACCATCAAACACAATGCAGAAAAAGACCTTGTCTGACATAGCCCTTCAAGGTAAACGGGTATTGATGCGTGTCGATTTCAACGTCCCTCTCGACGAAAGCAAGAATATTACCGACGACAAAAGAATCGTTGAAGCACTCCCTTCGATAAAAAAAATTCTTGAAAGCGGCGGACGACTGATTCTCATGTCGCATCTCGGAAGGCCCAAAGGAAAAAGAAACCCTGATTTTTCCCTTGCTCCTGCCGCCGAAAGACTCTCCCGCCTTCTCGACTGCCCCGTTACCATGGCTGATGACTGCATCGGCACGGAAGTCATGCAGCAGGTGCTCGCCCTGCAGGACGGAGAAGTGATCATGCTTGAAAATCTGCGTTTCCATCCCGAGGAAGAGGCCAATGATCCGGATTTTGCCCGTGAACTCGCTTCGCTCGGAGAAATCTATGTAAATGATGCATTCGGAACCGCGCACCGTGCGCATGCATCAACCGAAGGCATTACCCGGTACGTTCCTACCGCCGTTGCCGGTTACCTCATCGAAAAGGAACTGAAATATCTCGGCAAGGCCCTTCAGGAACCCGAAAGACCCTTTGTGGCAATCCTCGGCGGCTCCAAAATTTCAGGGAAAATCGACGTTCTCGAAAACCTTTTCAACAAGGTAGACACCGTACTGGTCGGAGGCGCCATGATTTTCACCTTTTTCAGGGCACAGGGGCTCGCGACCGGCAACTCGCTGGTAGAAGACAACAAGCTTGAGCTTGCCGTCAGTCTGATCGAGCAGGCTGCACAAAAAAACATCAGGCTGCTGCTTCCCGTCGACGTCGTGGTGGCAGGAGAGATTTCTGACAGAGCGGAAAGCCATACGGTTTCCGTTGACGCCATCCCCGAAGGGATGATCGGTGTCGATATCGGCCCGGCAACACGGGAACTCTACCGCAAGGAAATCACCGGGGCCCGCACGGTGCTGTGGAACGGTCCGATGGGGGTCTTCGAGATCGACCGGTTTGCAGAAGGAACGTTTGCAATTGCTGATGCCCTGTCCGAGGCAACCGCCACCGGTGCAACAACCATTATCGGTGGCGGCGATTCCGCGGCTGCCGTCGCAAAGGCCGGGCTTGCCGGGAAAATGACCCATATATCGACCGGGGGCGGAGCAAGCCTGGAGTTTCTCGAGGGCAAGGCTCTCCCGGGCATAGTCGCACTGAACGATTAATCGCCTGCACCCATTACATCACGATGACCGTAAAAAATGACCGAATGCACCGCGCGCCACAGAAGGCAGCCGAATCCTGAACCATGAGTTATTATAACCAGCCCTACAGTCCCGGGGGATTCCAGGTGATGCCCCCTGCCATAAAAACCATCATTCTGGCCAATGTCGCGGTTTTTCTGCTGCAGAGCTCTCCTATCGGAGGGCTCTTCACGGCAGCCGGCGCCCTCTGGCCGGTCGCTTCGCACAATCAGGACGGCCTCTCGTTCCAGGTTTGGCAGCCTTTCACCTACATGTTCCTGCACGGCAGCTTCGGCCATCTCTTCTTCAATATGTTCGCTCTCTGGATTTTCGGCACCGAACTGGAAAACTACTGGGGAACGCGACAGTTCAACATCTATTATTTCTTCTGCGGCACCGGTGCAGCACTCATCAACCTGGCCACCACGATAGGGGATCCCTACCCGACCGTAGGGGCATCGGGGGCGATCTACGGGGTGCTGCTTGCTTTCGGCATGATGTTCCCCGACCGGTACATCTTTCTGTATTTTCTTTTCCCGATCAAGGCAAAGTACTTTGTCGCCGGATACGCCACAATCGAATTTCTCTCAGGACTCGGCAGCCGGACGATGGGAAGCGGCAGCAACATCGCCCACTTTGCCCATCTTGGCGGCATGCTGGTGGGATTTCTGTACATCACCATCAGAAGACAGGGCTGGTCGCTTCCGAAATGGCGCCACAGGACTCGTGCCTCAGGCAAACACTCCGACCGGGCACCAATCCGTCGTATTGCAGGAAATGATATCCCGCCCGCTTCAGATGCAGAGATCGACGCCATTCTCGACAAGATATCCCTGCATGGTTACGAGTCGCTGACCGAAGAGGAGAAGCGGAAGCTCCTGCAAGCCGGAGGGAAACAATGATTCCGCCTCAGGGTTCTCCAGATGAACACATACGTTTCTGAGATGAAACAGAAAAAAGAATACCGGGGATTCACACGCGCCCGAAAAGCAGCTGAAGAGACCATTCGTGACCCTGACAAGATCAGGAATGTCATCGACACCGCCCTGCATATGATCGGCAGTACCGGGGACTCTTCCCCGTTCCATGATCTCACCGACAGGTTCCGGGCGATCATCCGGCTTGTGCGCGCTTATATCAACCGCCAGTACCGGATCGTTCCCTGGCAGACCGTGGTGCTTGCCGTAGCCGCACTCATCTACTTCGTCAACCCCTTCGATGCGATCACCGACTTTCTCCCTCTGGTAGGCTTTTTCGACGACGCCGCTGTGCTTACTGCAGTACTCGCATCGATCAACCACGACCTCAACGCTTTCCTCGAATGGGAAAAAAGCGTGACCAAAGCCGCTGAAGAAAACCTTCCCCGTGTCGTCGATGCGGATTTCGAAGAGATATCGGGCGAGAGCTCTGAGAACGGGTAGCGGTTATTGACCGTTTTCGTTGCCCGAACGACTCACTCCACCCGCTCGAAGCAGGCCACCGTCTCGATATGATTGGTCTGTGGAAACATGTCAACCGGCTGGACCGAGGTCATGCGGTAACCCCTTGAATGGATCTCCATGCCGTCGCGGGCGAGGTTGGCGGGGTTGCAGCTGACGTAGACGATGCGCTCGGGATGGAGTTTGAGCATGGTGTCGAGCGCCTTCGGGTGCATGCCGGCCCTCGGGGGATCGGTGACGATGATGCGGGGTCTGGCGTAAGGCTCGAGCGCTTCCTGCATGGCGTGAATGTTCTTGAGATCGGCCTGGAAAAAGACCGCGTTGTCGAGACCGTTGAGACCGGCGTTCATCTCGGCATCCCTGACGGCGCTTTCGACAACCTCGATGCCGATAGCCTGCCTGCAGTGTCGGGCGAGACACAGGGTTATGGTGCCGGTACCGCAATAGAGGTCGTAGACCGTGTCGTCCGGCGTAATGCCGCCAACGGCGATGATCTGGCTGTAGAGGGTTTCGGCCTGGCGGGTATTGGTCTGAAAGAAGGAGTTGGCCGAAATCCGGAAGTCGAGGTCGCCGAGCCGTTCGGTGACGAAACCTCCGCCGCTGATCACATACTCCTGCTCGCCTGTGGCAACGGTATTCCTGCGGGTGGTGACGTTGTTGACGATAGTCATCACCTGCTCCGGCATGGCCTCCTCAAGACGCTCCTTCAGCGCAAGCATCACCTCCTTGTCATACCAGGAGGTGACGATGTTGACCATGAGCTGATCGTAGCGCTCGCTGTATCGAAGCATGAGGTTGCGCAGATACCCTTCGTGCTCCCTGGCATCATATGGAGCAAGGCCGCGTTCGAGGGAGAAAACGCGCACCAGTTGCAGCACCCTGTTCATGCACGCCTTGGCCAGATAGCAGGTATCAAGATCGAGCACCTTTTCAAAATTGCCGGGAGCATGGAACCCAAGAGCGAAGTGTTTCGGTTTGGTGAGCACGTTGCTGTCGATCTCCTCCTGAAGGAGATAACGCATGGCTGAACAGGAGAACTCCACCTTGTTGCGGTAGTGGAAAGGCTCCGGAGCGGCCAGTACGGGTTTGACAAAGGGACTCTCGAAGCCGCCGATATGCACCAGAGAATCCACCACCTTCTTCAGCTTGTAGCGCAGCTGTGCCTCGTAACCGACTTGCATCCATTTGCATCCGCCGCAGGTACCGAAGACGGAGCAGACCGGTTCGACGCGATCCGGCGAATGTTCGAGCACATCAATGCATCGCGCTTCCAGATAGCGCGGTTTGACTCTGCATACCCTTGCAGACACCATGTCGCCGGGAGCAAGCATACCGGAAACCATCACGCCCATCCCATCGGCTGTTCGACCGAAGCACTGATCCTTCTCCGCAGGATCGATGATGGTCATCTGGATGATATCGCCTTTTCTGTACAGCATATCCGGTTGTTCCAATGAAGTATGCAACAGCCGATACCCCAAGGGAATCGCGATGCATGGGTTAACGTTCTTGCAGCGGTGGTCCGGCAAGCAGCGCGGCACCGAACACTCCCGCACTGTCACCAAGCAGAGGCGGCAGCAGGGGAATGTTGAAAGAATGGTTGAAAACGTTGGAGGCAACAGCCTGACGAGCCTCCGGTGTATAGAGATGGCGAATGTTGCCCAATCCTCCGCCGATGATCACCAGGTCGGGGTCGAGTATATTGATCACCGCCCCAAGCGCCACGCCGAAGTTCAAGACGAGCCGGTCGATCGTTTTCCTCGCTGAGGCATCCGTGCCGCTCAAGGCAGTGATCTCCTGCAGCGAGGCCCTCCGGCCGCTGAGGGCGGCATAGTAGCTTTCGAGAGCGGGGCCGGAAATGACCGTCTCGGCACAGCCCCTGCGGCCGCAGTAGCATGCGGAGCTCTCTCCCGGAAGCGGATTGTGCCCCCATTCTCCGGCAATGCCATGTGCACCTCCGTGCAGGCGGCCGTCACAGACAATGCCGCCGCCTACACCGGTCCCCATGATGATACCGAAAGCCGTTCTGCCTGCCATCGCCATCTCGTCACGTCCTGCACCCAGCATCGATTCGGCAAGCACGAAGCAGTTGGCGTCGTTCTCGATCAGCACCTCCATACGCAGCGATTCCTGCAGATCCCGCTTCAGCGGCATTCCGTTCAGGCAGAGGGTGTTCGAGTTGCTGACAACACCGTCCCTGCCGTCAGCGCGACCTGGCGTGCCGATACCGATCGTCCTCGGCCGGTCAAGCCCTGATTTCCCGGCCATCGTCTCCACCAGTCCCGTTATCTGCATGAGGACATGCTCGTAACCATGCTCCTGACCGGTAGCGATGCGATGCCTCAACAAAGGCCGGGCGGTCTCGTCGAGGATCACCCCTTCTATCTTGGTACCGCCGAGATCGATCCCCCAATAAGCTCCTTTCATGATTGCGAACTCCTCCTGCCGAGCAGGTGCGGCTGAAGCAGATTCTTGAAAAACCATGAACTGACGGCATAAACAGCCGCCGCACTTGCACAGCCGATCAGGACACCGGCAAGCACATCGCCGGGATAATGCACTCCCACATATATTCTCGAATAGCCTACAAGAAGGGCGTAGAACGCCATGAGTACAACAAAGAACCGTTCGACCGGAGAGCCGCGATGAAAAAATATCCATATCACGGAAGCTGCAGCGGCCGAGTTTGCCGCATGCGACGATGCGAACGAATAGGAGTGGGACTGATTGATCAGAAGACGACAGGAATCAAGTGCGAAACAGGGACGGATACGCTGCACAAACGGCTTCAAAATGCCTGAAGCGATAAAGTCGGAAATTCCCACCGAAAGAAGCGCGATTGCCAGAATGGCCATGCCGCTTCGCCCTTTTCTGACGAGAACGAACACTCCGGCAAGCAGAAAGATGTGTGATGAAAGCTTGAACGTGGTGAGAAACACCATGAGATCATCACATGCGGGATGTACCAGCTGCAGGTTTATCCACCGGAAAACCCAGGCGTCAATCTCCCCGGCCATCTCCATATCAGCCTACCTTCTGGAACTCCCTTTCTTCTTTTTCGGAGCCGTTGCCGCCGCAGCTGCGGCAATCGCTGCCTGAGGCACGTCATCCGACGATGTCGAGGCATTGATATAAAACTGCTGAGCGACACTGAAAATGTTGAACATCAGGTAATACAGGCCAAGACCGGCAGGAAGGTTGTTGAAAAACAGCAGCATCATGGCCGGAAAAACATACAGCATGACCTTCATCTGTTCGCTGCTCTGGGCAGTCGGAGTGATCTTCTGCTGCACAAAAACCGTCACCGCCATCAGGATTGGAAATACCGCTATGTGATCGCCGTACACCGGAATACTGAACCCGAAGTCAAGAATTGAATCAGGAACCGAAAGATCCTTTGCCCAGAGAAATCCGTGATGGCGAAGCTGGATAGATGAGCGGAACACATAGAACATCGCGAAAAGCAACGGCATCTGAAGCACCACGGGAAGGCACCCGCCAAGAGGATTGACTCCGGCTTCCTTGTAGATACGCCCGAGTTCACTCTGCAGCTTGGCAGGGTTGTCCTTGTATTTTTCCTGCAGATCCTTCAGCATCGGCTGAAGGGCGGCCATTTTCTTCATCGACTTCGTAGAGGCCATTGAAAGCGGATAGGTCACCAGTTTGATGAGCAGGGCGAATATGATGATGATGATCCCGTAATTGCTGACAAATCCGTTCATCCAGGTAAAAACAGGAAGAATGACGAACTCGGCAACAGGCCTGGTGAGCCAGTCCCAGCCGAAGTCCATGATCTTTTCAAGGCCTGCGTCAAGCGTTTTGACGGTATTGTAGTCAAGCGGACCGATGTAGAGCCGGTAGTGGTTCTCGGTCACTGCTCCGGTTGAGGAAACGGCCATCTTCAGGGACGCGAGGTACTCCTCGAAGTGTCCCGGCATGCGTTTGCCTTCAAGGTAGATTCCATCGGTCCTGCTTCCGGGAATCAGCGCCGCGGTGAAATACTTGTTGCGAACCGCAACCCATCCCGCTTCTCCCGACTGCTCTTCCCGGTAGGTCTGGTTATCCTTCGACGCGTCGATCTTCACGAGGCTACCGCCGAGATAGGCGCTGGCAAGTGCATTATGGGACTCGTCTTCACGGTTTTTTTCGGTGTAGGTCAACCCGCCATCCCACTGAAGCTGATACTCGTTCCCTGCAAGCGCGTTGTTGAAACCGGTAAGCTTGACATCATAATCGATCTTGTAGCTGTTACCGGAAATCCGGTAGGCTATATCGATGGCCTGTCCCGGCCTGATATCGAGCCGGTAACGCACCACCACCGTCTCCTTGCCACTCAGCGCTGTACTCCTGTCCCTCGGCAGAGGCTGGAAATAGAGATCCCTTGTATCGATTTTCTTGCCGTCATTGCTGAGAAAAAGCATCGAGAGCGCACCTTTGCCATTTCTGTCAACCAGGTCAAAAGGCTGAAGCTTTCCGTCAAGATGTTTTTTCAGCACCACCGACCTGATCGTGGCACCTTTCGAGGAAAGCGTCATTTTCATGAGATCGTTCTCGACCGTCACCAGCTCTTCCCTGCCGTTCGAGGCTTCCGCGAAAACGCCGAACGCATCCGCCGGAACAACAGCGGGAGCACGAACACCCGACGCCGCGACCTGTTCGGTCTTAGCTGTTTTCGCTCCATTATCGGACTGGGCGGCCTTTTTTTCCGGCGACATGAACTGCAGCCAGACAATCATGATCAAAGCAATCAGCGCAAGACCGGTCACTGAATTTCTATCCATTATCGCCTTCTTTTAAGTTGTCACGTGTTTTTCCCGATGGTAACGGCACCGGATCATAACCGCCTTTTGAAAAAGGGTTGCAGCGAAGTACACGCCATAGCGTCAGCCAGGATGCATAGAAGAAATTGTGCTCACGATAAGCTTCAAGCGCATACTGCGAACAGGTTGGGTAATATCTGCAGGAAGGGCCGAGGAGGGGCGACAGAAAGGCGCGGTAAAACCTGATCAGTGCTATCGGCACCTGATTGACAATCATCTTCAGTGACCTGCTCTCCATTGTTGCATCTCCATGACCATAACAGCGAAAACCCTCAAAAACTGCAAACAAGCCTGCGGGCTAGACGCGACCGCTTCTGATAGTACACAATAATCGGCTGATTTCCCGCCGGAAAACCGCAAGCTCCGGAACCCGCTGGCCTGATCCGGTATAAATGAATGCAAGACAGAGTTGTTTTCTGCCGTTTTCACTGGAAAACCGCTCGCATGTTTCAGGCAGCACACCCTTCTCCAGGCGGTATGCCTCTTTCATCAACCGCCTGATCCTGTTCCGCCTGACTGCATCCGGAACGGTTTTCCGGCTCACGGCAAACAGCACAGCAGCAAAGCCAATCCGGTCCGTACCGCCGGTCTCGAGATATGAGAAAACAACCCTGACATGCTCCCCTTTCAGTTTTTTCCTGCTCCTGAAAAGCTCGGCTATCAACTGTTTTTTTCTCAGTATTTCATGCTTACGCAGTGAATTGACATGCACAATGGTCAGGACGTATAGGAGCGGCGTTGGGAAAAGCGGTAACCTCCACAGGGAACCGCACCGTGAAATTATTTCACGGCTGTGCCCATTTCACTGCTGACGGTAAGACGGTGGCGGCCCTTCGCCCTTCTTGAAGCAAGAACCTTGCGGCCGTTTTTTGTTGCCATTCTCTGCCTGAACCCGTGCTTGTTCCTTCTCTTTCTATTGCTTGGCTGAAAAGTTCTTTTCATCGCTCGTTACTCCGGACGTTTTGTATAAGGTAAACGAAAAATTCTGGGCTTGTAATGTAGCATATATTACCTTTATAAACAAATACAGACATGACAGTTCGCCGCACGGAGTCCTCCCTGAAACAACTCTCGACCGCAATTGACACAACACGTTATTCACGGTGTGGATAAAATGTTGATAACTTTTTTCATCCCCCCAAAAACCCGCAACAGGCATAGCCCCACACGCACCCGGGAGTGTGGACAAAAAACGGGAAGGGGCGGTAACATACGTATTTAAAAAAAGATAGACTGTTGACAAGCACTTTCTCCCCATGGAGAGCCGGCGCATATTTTTTCGTTCACCGAATTGTTTTTTATCCACCGAAAACAGTAACTTGTGAACATCCGATGTTGATGCTTTTATTTTTCTGCCTCGGCCCCCCTTACAAATTTTTCTCGGTATGCCTGAAACAACTTCAAACGCGCGCGCTGGAGCCATGCTCCAAAAACTCCCGAAAAGCGCCTTCCTGGAGCATCAGGTATGGTCATCATGCCTGGAGACCATAAAGGAAAAGATCAATCCGCTGGCATTCAAGACATGGTTTCTTCCGATCAAGCCGGTCCATTTTTCCGGAAACGAACTTACCATAGAGGTTCCGAGCCAGTTCTTCTATGAATGGATAGAGGAAAATTACTCTTCCTATCTGAAGCAGACGCTCAAGGAGGTCATCGGTCCCGAAGCGAAACTGATGTACTCGATTGTCATGGATAAATCCCAGGGACAACCGGTTACCATTGAGCTGCCGCATCAAAACACCATATCAGCCGAATGCCTGCCTGAAAAAACGGCGCACTCCCTTGCAGGGGGAACCAGCCGGATTGATTTCGAACGCAATCTTATGCGTTTTGAAACACATCTGAATACGAAGTATACCTTCGAAACCCTTATCAGGGGCGATTGCAACTCACTGGCTTTTGCAGCCTCGAAATCAGTGGCCCAGAACCCTGGTCAGAATGCTTTCAATCCTCTGGTGATTTACGGGGGAGTCGGACTCGGAAAAACGCATATGATCCAGGCAATAGGAAACACCGTCCGGGCTAACTGCCTTTCTGAAAAGGTGCTGTACGTATCAAGCGAAAAATTCGCCATTGATTTCGTCAATGCCATTCAGAACGGAAAAATACAGGAGTTCTCCTCGTTTTACCGCACCATCGATGTTCTGATCATCGACGATATCCAGTTCTTTGCCGGCAAGGAGAAGACACAGGAAGAGATCTTTCACATTTTCAACACCCTTCATCAGGCCAACAAGCAGATTATTCTCTCGGCCGACCGCCCGATCAAAGAGATCAAGGGTATTGAAGACCGTCTTATATCACGTTTTAACTGGGGGCTCTCTGCAGACATTCAGCCACCTGATTATGAAACGAGAAAAGCCATCATTCTCAGCAAACTGCACCAGAGCGGAGTCAATCTCGACGATACGGTTATCGAGTTCATCGCCACCAATGTCACCGAAAACGTTCGGGAGCTTGAGGGTTGTATCGTCAAACTGCTTGCGGCCCAGTCACTCGACAACCAGGAAATCGATCTTCAGTTCACCAAATCCACCCTGAAAGATATCATCAGGCATACGACAAAACAGTTGACCCTCGATACGATCGAGAAAGCTGTCTGCGCGTTTTACAGCATCACGCCGAACGACCTGAAGGGAAAATCAAAAAAGAAAGAGATCGCTTCAGGAAGACAGATGGCCATGTACCTTGCGAAGCTGCTGACAGACTCATCACTTAAAACCATCGGCCTTCATTTTGGAGGTCGTGATCACTCGACGGTTATTCATGCGCTGAACACCATAGAAAAGCGCGCGGTGGGCGTCAGCGAGGAAAGAAAAAAAATTGAGGAAATTAAAAAGAGAATCGAAATTCTTTCCATGTAGCGGTTCATGTGTGCATAACCTGTTGAAAGGGTGTTGATCGGGCCTTGGTAACTCCGGCGGTATCAACATGACGGGAAGCACGGGTAACGCCTTCAACATTCATTCAACAATATTATCCCCGGGAAATGAACCGTCTGCCAACAATGCCCGAAACGATTCTGATACCTATAAAATATTAAAAGAAAAAGGTTTATAATATTTTTTACAGGAGTAGTCAAGATTTCCACAGCAACAACAGCAACAACAAATTCTTAAAACATTATAAATAGTTAAAGAGTACGATGATGCAATTTTCTTCGACCATACGTCAGATGCAGGATGCCGTCAGCAAGGTTTCCCAGGCAATTCCCGCCAAAACCATTGATCCGAGGTACGACAATGTTCATTTGACCCTTGAAAACGGCACCCTTACCCTTTTTGCAACCGACGGTGAACTTTCCATTACAGCCAAGTGTGATGTTGAAACATCCGATGCAGGAAATATCGGCATCAAGGCAAAAACACTCCAGGATTTTCTCAGAAGCATGTATGACACTCCTGTTGGTTTTGTCATTCAGAGGCAGGAGATCAGTGATCACGGCACGGTATCCATTGCTACGGACAAGGGCAGATATAAAATTCCCTGCCTGTTTGAAAGCAAACCCGAGAAAAATGAAAAAACCTACGATATCGCAATCGAGCTGAAAACAGCAGAATTGCAGGATCTTATTCAGAAGACCATTTTCGCATGCAGTGTTGATGGCATGAGGCCGGCCATGATGGGTGTGCTTTTCGAAATCGAGGAGACAAGCATCACCGCCGTGGCAACAGATGGTCACAGACTTGTGCGTTACCGTAAACCTGTCAGTGCACAGGTTGCAGATAAACAGAAGATCGTGGTTCCGGCACGCGTGCTCTCAATCATTCAGAAACTCGCACAGAACGACACGCTTACCATGTCAATTGACGAGGAACGCCGTTCTGTATGCTACACCTGTGACAACGTGGTTCTTGAAGCCGCTCTCATCGTCGAGCCATATCCGAACTACGAAGCGGTCATACCTGTCGAGCACGACAAGAAAATGGTTGCCGAAAGAAGCGTTGTTTATGATTCGGTTCGAAGAGTCGGGAGGTTTTCAAGTATCGGTGACGTCAAGATCGAGATCAACGGTCCGATCCTGAAAATCATGGCAGAAAATACCAATGAAGGTGAATCAGCCCAGGAGGAACTTGGATGTCAGTTCACTGGAGAGTCCATAACGATAGGCTTCAATGCAAAATTCATCGAAGCGGCTCTTGCACATATCGATGACAATGACATCGTCATCGAGCTGAAAAGCCCAACCACTGCAGTCATTTTCAAACCGGGTACACCAAAGGAACAGCAGGAAGACCTGATCATACTTGTCATGCCTGTTCGCATCAATAATTGAGCGGAGAGCCACGTTATTGAAACTCGAACAGATACAGCTTGTTCATTTCAGGAACCATACCACCCTGACATTCGGGCCATATGAAGGCATCAATCTTCTCTATGGCCCGAATGGATCAGGCAAGACCTCGATTCTCGAAGGAATTCATTATTGCGCATTAAGTAAAGGATTTATAAATACTTACGATTCCGAGTGTCTCGGTCGGGACAAGTCTTTTTTTCTTTTGAAAGGAACGTTCAGCAGTGACTGTAAGCGGATAACAGAGGTAAAGGTCATCTACGATCGTCAGAGAGGAAAAGAGCTGACGGTCAACGAACAGAGCATAGCGGTTTTCTCAACACATATCGGCTGTATTCCCTGCATTACCTTTTCACCTGCAGATATATCGATTGTCAGCGGTTCACCAGCAGAAAGACGTCGGTTTCTTGATAATGCGATCTGTCAGACGGATCCTGTCTACCTTGCAGCCCTTCTCAAATACAGGAGAATTCTCCAGCAGCGTAATTCGCTTCTTTCCATTATGAAGGAAAATCGTCGTCATTGCGAAACGATTGATATTCTTTCTGAACAGATGGTAGAGCAGGCAGCGGCAGTTGTTGCTGCAAGAATGAGATTCATTCGTGAGTTGAATCCCGGAATAGTGGAGTATCACGGTCTGCTTTCATACGGGGAGGAGCCATTCATGACATATCGCTGTTCGTTTCCTGCAGATGAAACTTGTTCTTCTCAAGATCGGCTTGCCGTTTCTTTCAGGGAGTGGCTCAAGGAGAAGCGCCATGAAGAGATTTCCAGAGGCCTTACCCTGGCAGGTCCGCACCGTGATGAAGTCCTGTTTTTCCTGAATGGAAAAGATCTGAAAAGATATGCTTCACAGGGTCAGAAAAGGAGTTTTCTGATCGCATTGAAATTATCGCTGCATGGTTATTTCAGGAAGAAAATCGATGAACAGCCCATCTGTCTGTTCGATGATCTTTTCAGTGAACTTGATGCAAAGCGTATCGATGCATTGATCTCAATGCTCGAACCATTTGGACAGACCATTATAACGACAACAGAAAACAGGTTCGGTACTGCGGTTTCATCTGTCGATATCCTTGAATTGACGACATAACCATGCACAAGCAATGCAAAGAAAAAGTCCAAGAAAAATAGCATCAATTGTTGAGGATGTGTGTGTCAGGCTTGGCATGAATGAAACGATCGAACAGTACAGGGCTCTTCAGCTCTGGGGTGAGATAGTCGGTGAAACCATCGCTTCTGAAACGGCTGTAGAAAGGCTGTCAAACGGTCAGCTCTTTATACGGGTAAGAAATTCCGTATGGAGAATGGAGTTGAATTTCAGGAAACAGGAACTTGCCGCCAGGATCAATCAGGCTTTCGGGCGTGAAATTGTAAGCGAAATTGTTTTCCGGTAGGTCTGCAAGCCGCAGTTCCGGACTGCGGCTGCGTGTGACAGACCATCAGAGATTGCAGCTCAACTGATACATGTCGATCATCTTTTCAGCGAATGATTTGCCGAATGTGATACACTCCTCGAACTCAGGTTCGTGCGGCTGAAACTTTATTCTTACGTTCTTGTCGAATACGTTAAGTTTCAGCAGGGAAAAGTTGGTTTCGATCATCTTGACCCCTTCACCGCTCCAGCCGTAGGAACCGAAAGCCGCGGCAAGTTTTCCTTTGTCGCGAATCGGGTTTACCGCTGCAAAAAGCTGATAGATCTGCAGGAGGATGTTCTGGTTGATCGTAGGAGAACCCACAATAATTCCGGAGCAGTGGGCTATCTTGTCCTCAAGCTTTGAAAAATGAATATTTTCAATATCACAGATGTCGATGGTGAAATCGCATGACTGTCTGAGCCCTTCGGCAATTTTTTGAGCGAGCAGCGTTGTGTTTTCATAGGCGGACACATAGGCTATGAGAATGTTTTTTTCATTCGGCAGCGCTATGGCATTCGATGCATACCGGTGTGAGAGATCAACGTATTTTTTCCAGTTGGAACGGAGAATGGGGCCGTGCCCGGGACAGATGACCCGTATATCGAGTGGTTTTATTTTTTCGATAGCCTGCAGCATGTATTTGCTGAATGGTCTGAGAATGGCATCGAAATAATAGGTAAAGGCATCGTCAAAATCTCCGACGAGATCATCGTACATCGCCTCATGAGAAAAATGTGAACCGAAGGAATCACAGGTAAACAGTACCTTGTCCTCTTCAAGCCAGGTGTAGATGGTATCCGGCCAGTGAAGATTGGGAGCCCCGATGAAATGCAGCGTCTTGTTTCCCAGATCAAGACTGTCCCCGTTCTTGACGACAAGATGCCTGAAATCGTGGCCGGTCTGGTCACGAAGGAATTTTATGGCGTTGCCACTGCCCACAACCGTTGCATTGGGAGCAACGCTGAGGAGGTTGTGTACATTGCCTGAATGGTCCGGCTCTGTATGATCGACAATGATGTATTCAATTTCAGACGGATCGGTAACCTGCTTTATCTTTTCAAGATAGGTTGGCCAGAACTTGGCTTTCGATGTTTCGATGACGGTTTTTTTATCTGCGTTGACGAAATAAGAGTTATACGTTGTCCCGTACTTCGTCTCCATAACGATGTCGAAGGTAATGAGACCGGGATCAAGTATTCCGATCCAGGTTACATCATCGGTAACGGGAAGTATTTTATTGTCAGCCATGGTGGATAGAGGTAGAGATTATGAGTTAATGCACAAAACTATAATGAAATACAGATTACATCCATTCATAGTTCCTGGATGAATGAAAAAAAATACTCATAAAATATCATTATTCCCGGCTGTTTCCGGTGAAATATTCCGGGTTTCACGAATGATTTCGATACCCTCAGGAGAAAAGGCAAAGAGGGTGTCTGCGGAGAAAATCGTACTGAAATCCTGTGGCTTGAAAAATGGAAGAAACTTCTGACAGTGTTCGTCAAGCCGTTTCAGGTAAAATGCTGTGTTTTCATCCGGTTTGCTGCGGTTCCATTCGGAAGCGAGACGACCCTTGTCGAAAAACGAGGATGATGCTCCGGAACCCGAGATGTAATAGGTTATCCTGTCTCCTTTCGAGAACCCTCCACCCGCTCTGAGAACCAGTTCATAGGTTATCGACTTGGCTCTTCGACCGGCACGAACATCTTCAAGATACTGCTCGGGTGTTGACTTCAGTGTCTCGCTTCTTGAAAATTCCGCAATATCGAGTTCATGATCCATAATTTTCCGACGGTAATCCATAAAGAGATCGTGCAGTCCCGCAATGTTTTCGGCAAGCAACGTTTCAAAACCCTTTCTTATGAAATCACGACCGAACTTTTCGTTGCTTCTGCTCGATAACGATGATCCTTTGACGGTCATGCGATTGTTGTAATCAAGCAGTGCGTAGTTTTTTTTCAGATACGAGATCATTTTCCTGAATCTCCCGTCAAAACCGATATTGATCCCGTCAGGCATCCTGCCGGATACCTCATTCACCAGTTTTCTCTCATCTTCTTCCGTCGTGACGCCTGGAGGAGGAATGAAAAGAATCCCGTCTGTATCAACCTCAATAACCCGGCACCCTCTCGATTCGAATTCAGCGATCATTTTTCTTGCAATGGACTGCCCTGTAGAAGTTACGCGGTCCGCTTCGGAAAAATCATTGAAGATGCCTCCCTGAAATCCAAGGTATCCGTACATGGCATTGATAAGAATTTTGAAAGAGCCCTGCATGGCATCAAAGTTATCTGCCAGAGCGGTGTTTTTCCCGTTCCGGTACTCTGTAACGAGATGTTTGGCCTTGAACCGGAGATCCCTGAGATCTCGAAGCACCACAGGAAAAACTCTCAGTGCATCACTTTTCGGGCAGACGTCGTACGAAAGCATGATGGATGGGTACAGGGATTCGACATCTGCGTAGACGACCGGTCCAAGAATGCCTTTCAGGAAGACCTCCGTGTAGCCCCCCATGTATTGCTGGCCAGAAGATGGTTTGGGGAGTGAATGTTTCTGTCGAAGGTATTCACGTACGAACAGAGCCTCTATTTTTGCGGCCGGACCAAGACGAGAGGTCATTGCATAGGTATAGGGAAGCATCTGTGCTGTGTAGAAATTGCTTCCGGACAGCATTCCTGAAAGTTCACGTGTTTCGATAACATCGTCAAGGGCATATGCGAGAAGCTTTTCATGATCGGTATCCCAGGTGGAGGCAATATCCTCATAGTCTATGTAGGTCCTGTGAGGAGATGCAAATCCGAAATGCTTTGCAACCGCCTTGAGTCCGTAACTCTGGAGAGAACGTTTTGAGACATCATAGCTCTGCACAAGAAAAAGAGTATCTACTACATGACGGCCAGGAATATCGAAAAAGGTGAAATCTAGAGAGCGTTCGGCAAAACGGATGCTTGACGGATAGGTTTTCGGGACCAGACCATCTCGTCCTATCGAAAAGGAGACCCCGTGTTGATCACAGCGACGCTGAAGGTATGGAAGGTCGAAGCTGAAAATATTGTGCCCTTCGATAACATCGGGGTCCATGCGTGAAATGGTTTCCACGACTCTTTCGAGTAGCTCTTTCTCAGAACAGTTTCTGGAGTGGATGACAACTTCCATGCCCCGGTTGTCCGAAAGCGAAACGATAATGATTTCATCCGAAAATCTCTCATTTTTTCCTTGATCTCTCCGGCCCGGCTTGTAATAGGTCTCGATATCAAGCTGAAGGCGGTGCACATCGTCAAAGAGCATGCCTTTGAACAGTGTTTTTCCTGTCTGAAGAAAATACTGGGTAACCGCATCTCCCTTGCTGTAGGTCAGAGAACTCTCATCTTCATGGCCTGAATCGCCTGGCATCCTGGCGGTTGTTATTTTTTTAGCATTGATGAAATCAAGACCGGCCCTGAAGGTTTTCCAGCTGCTGAAAATAGCAAGATACTGGTAGAAATTATTTCCCTGGAGTCTGACGAGCCAGAATTTCTTCTTGTCTTCCGGAACGAATCCGCTCAGAACAGTCTCCTCAGAAAGAAAAAAGAAAGGATAAAAGGGGTCGTCACGGTAAAGAACGGAGCCTTCCCTGCGAAAGAAAAGCCTTATATGCGTATCAGAAAGCTGATAAGCGCCGACAATGAGCTCCTCCTTGTCCTTGCCGAAAAGGAGATCGTTATCAAGAATGTCATGAATGAGATTGTCCATGAACAGACAAGGTGAAATGAAAAAAGCCCTCTCTTATGTTTCACGTGAAACGACGGGAGGTGGATTAGCGTCCAAGTTTAATCATAAGCACGGAGATATCCGATGGTGAAACACCGAGTATTCTGGCTGCCTGCCCGATGGTTTCAGGTCGATGTTTCTTGAGCTTTTCCCGCCCTTCGCTGGAAAGACCAGCCACCTGATCGTAAAGGAATCCGTGAGGTATTTGCAGGGATTCGAGACGCGATATCCTTTCCGTCATCAGCAGGTCACGTTTCAGGTACCCCTCGTATTTAATATCTATTTCAACCTGTTCGAATACAAGAGGATCGGACGTGACATTCTCGATCAGTTCCCTGAATTCCGGAGAGCATTCAAGCAGGTCGCTGAACCCTATTCCCGGGCGCTTGAGAAGAGAAGCGGCAGAAGACGGACCCGGTATTTCCGCCATACCGGACCGCGACAGAACCGGGTTGAGTATCTCCGGCCTGAACCTGAATGCAGCGGCAAGCTGCTTCAACTGCATGATGGCGGCTACTTTACGGTTACAGAATTCCATAACGGGCTCCGATACCAGGCCGGCGTAATAGCCGAAGCGACGGAGCCGTATGTCGGCGTTGTCATGACGCAGCATAAGACGGTGTTCGGCTGAAGAGGTGAACATCCTGTATGGTTCGTCAGTATCCTTGGTAATAAGATCATCTATGAGTACGCCGATATACGCATCCGAACGTTTCAGAGTAAGAGGATCCTTGTTTTGGACTTTGAGTGATGCGTTGATCCCTGCAATGATACCCTGTGCTGCCGCTTCTTCGTAACCCGAGGTGCCGTTGATCTGTCCTGCAAAGAACAGGTTATCAATGATTTTGGTTTCAAGTGTGAGGCTAATCTGATACGGGAAAAAATAATCATATTCGATAGCATATCCAGGTCGTATCATCCTGGCATTTTCAAGTCCGGGAATTGACCTGAGGCCTGCAAGCTGAATATCTTCAGGAAGTGATGTCGAAAAGCCGTTCACATACATTTCATTGGTATCGAAGCCTTCCGGCTCGAGAAAAATATGATGGTTCTCCTTCTGTGAAAAACGGTTGATCTTGTCTTCGATTGACGGGCAGTAGCGCGGCCCTGTACCCTGAACTTTTCCGGTAAAGAGCGGTGACCTGTGAAAGCCGGTTTTCAGGATATCGTGAGTTCGGGAAGTCGTTGTTGTCTGGTAGCAGCTCACTTGCGGTATTTCCGCAAGTGAGCGAGAGGTAAATGAAAACGGCACGGGTGAGACATCACCCTTCTGTTCGGTGACGAGTGCATAGTCAACGCTACGGCGGTCGATTCTTGGGGGAGTGCCTGTTTTAAGACGCCCGTGTCTGAAGCCAAGTCCGGCAAGATATTCTGTCAAGCCGGACACCGGAGGCTCCGCGATGGTTCTGCCGCCGGGAAAATGATCGAGACCGATATGGATCAGCCCGTTCAGAAAAGTACCGCATGTGAGAATAACGGTTTTTGATGCAATTTCCATCCCCGTGGAAACGCGGACTCCGGTTGCCATGCCCGATTTTACAAGGATCCCGGTTACCGTATCCTGCAGCAGGTGTATGTTTTCCTCTTTTTCAACGACTCTCCTCATATACAGGGAGTATCGTGTCCGGTCGGCCTGCGCTCTCGGAGAATGCATTGCCGGGCCTTTGCTCATATTCAGCATGCGGAACTGAATTCCTGTCGCATCGATAGCCTTGCCCATTTCTCCTCCGAGGGCATCGATCTCACGGGTAATCTGCCCTTTAGCAACCCCCCCTATCGCCGGATTGCAGGACATTCTTGCCAGCGCGGTCAGGTCGGAACTTATCAACAGACAGAGCATGCCTGTTCTTGCGGCGGCAAGCGCTGCTTCACAGCCGGCATGCCCTCCTCCTGCAACAATGACATCATACATAGGCACTGATTTGTGTTTCACGTGAAACATTCCTGCCGAAGCATGTGAGCAATGAAGGAAAATCGTCAATTACTGCCGGACTCGTAACATATTGTGTGAGTGTTGACGTAATTGTATAGTATATTATCATTTTTTTCCCGTGTATGCGTACCGGAAATGCTGTTTTAGGATCGAGAAACAAAAATTATTTGCATCAATAGGTATATTTTTTATATAATCATATAGTTATATATGACCTTCCATCCGCAGTGCAGTACGAACAAACGCTGCATATTCAATTATCTTTTAGTCAAGTTATGAAAAGAAGAGCCTTTCTGGAACGGACTCCGCTTGTTGCGGCACTTGCCGTGCTGACTCCCTCCATGCTGATGGCTGCATGGAATGAAAAGGATTTTCAGAAGGTTCCCCTTGAAAATGCCTTTCAGAACGTTCTCGGTACGAAAGAACTTGTGAAAACGGACAAGATAACCATTGCGGCCCCTCCGGTTGCAGCGGACAGCTCGGCAGTTCCTGTGGAGGTGAGTTCATCTATCAAGGGGGATCATCTCTATCTGTTTGTCGAGAAGAACCTTACACCTCTCGTGTTCAGTTGTGCCCTGCATGCTGGCGCACTCCCCTCGGTTGCGCTCAACATCAAGATGAAGGAGAGTTCGCTGCTCTACGGCGTCGTCAGGGAAGGAGGAAAATGTTATGTGGCGAGTGTCCATGTGGATGTATCCGCCCAGGCGTGCTGAGCCATCGAGAAAAACCATTAACATCTCATGAGAATATTTGCAAAAGAAGAGGGCGGGATCGTGTCGGTCAAGATCGTCATTCCTCACCCGAATGAATCGGGTACCAGAAAGGACGAGTCCGGCAAGATCGTTCCGGCTCATTTCATAAGGGAAGGGAGCGTTCAGGTGAACGGAAAGCCGCTGCTTGACATTCAGCTCGGCCCTTCGGTTTCACGGGACCCGTTCATGCAGTTCAGGTTTTCAGGAAAAAAAGGGGACAGGCTCACGCTGCGTTTCATCGACACCCGGAACCAGGAATTTGCTGCTGAAGCGCTGGTAAACTGATTTCTGCCTTACAAGTGCAGCATATGCGGAGCGGCTTATGACGTGCAGTGCTTTTTCAATAATTAAACCAGGAGAACCATATTATGCAGGTTTCTATCAGATCATTGCTGACTGCCTGTTTCGTCTCATTCGCCCTGCTGGGCGCAGGAGCGGATGCCTCTGCTGCAGCAAACCCGGCTTCAAAGACCGCTGAAGCCAATCCTCGCGGTCAGATTCTTTCGCTTTCCTGCGCATCATGCCACGGAACGGACGGAAAGAGTGTCGGCGTCATTCCCTCGTTCTATGGAAAAACCCCCGAGTATCTTGAAACTGCGCTGAAGGATTTCAAGAGCGGCAAGCGCTATTCCACGGTCATGGGCCGACATGCGAAAGGCTACTCGGACGAGGAGATCACCCTGATCGCGCAGTATTTCGGAACAGTCTGGCAGAACAACAAATAACCGGGAGGAACAGAACATGAGCCACAGGATTTCACGCAGAGATTTCAACAAGCTCCTCGTATCGGGCGTTGCCGGTTCGGCCCTCGGTCTTTTCGGTACCATAAAGCCGGCCTTTGCCGCCCAGAACAGGGTCGTGATCATTGGGGGCGGTTTCGGAGGAGCAGCCGCTGCAAAATACCTCAAAAAACTTGACCCCTCCATTGCCGTTACCCTTGTAGAGCCGAAAGCAACCTTCTATACCTGTCCCTTCAGCAACTGGGTGCTCGGTGGATTGCGAACCATGCAGGATATCGGCCAGACCTATACCGTGCTGAGAAATCGCCACGGTGTGAATGTCATTGCCGATAAGGCAACCGGTATCGATGCAGTGAAGCGTACGGTAACCCTGAAAACCGGAAGGGTGCTCAATTACGGCCGTCTGATCGTTTCTCCCGGCATAGACTTCAAATGGAGCGCCATCGAAGGGTACAGTGAAGCTCTTTCAAACACAAAAATGCCGCATGCCTACCAGGCTGGTTCCCAGACTATTCTGCTCCACAAGCAGCTCATGGCCATGAAGAACGGCGGCAGGGTACTGATCTGTCCTCCCGGAAATCCCTTCAGATGCCCGCCGGGCCCCTATGAAAGAGCAAGCCTTATCGCACACTATCTGAAGGCGAAAAAACCGAAATCGAAGATCATCATCCTTGACGCGAAAGAGAAGTTCAGCAAGCAGGGCCTCTTCAAGAAAGGATGGGATACGCTCTATCCCGGAATGATCGAATGGCGCTCGGGTCCGACCGGCGGAAAGATTTCGAAGGTTGACGGACGAGCGATGAGTGTGACAACCGATTTCGGCGTCGAAAAAGGCGATGTCATCAATATCATTCCTCCCCAGCAGGCCGGAAAGATTGCTTTCGACGCAGGACTGACCGATGCTTCGGGATGGTGCCCGATCAACCCCAACACATTCGAGTCTACACTGCATCCCGGAGTTCATGTGATCGGGGATGCCTGTATTGCCGGTGCCATGCCGAAATCAGGGTTCGCGGCAAGCAGCCAGGGCAAGGTTGCAGCAGCCTCGATCATCAGGCTTTTCCAGGGCAAGGAACCTGCGCCGCCATCTCTGGTGAATACCTGTTACAGCCTGATCGGTACCGACTACGGAATTTCCGTGGCAGGAGTTTACAGTCTCAGCCCGACCGGCATTATCGAGGTTCCCGGATCGGGTGGTCTGACGCCGATGGATGCCGATGCCGATCATCTCCGTGAGGAGGCGATGTTCGCGGATGGATGGTACAAGAACATATCGCAGGACATCTGGGGATAATTGCCCGTCTGTGCCCAAAAAAGCCCGGTAAAGCCGGGCTTTTTTTATGGTCAGCGATCATGCCCGATACCGGCGATCACTGCAGATTGTTAATCACTACCCTGTTTTATATATTGGCTGAATTATTTCCATTGCGTGAAAAGCTTTATCCATAATGAAAAACAAACCATTCAACCTCTTACTGATTGCTCTGGTTACGCTTGTTTCCCTCTGGTCTCTATGGCCCACCTGGCGTGATTATTCGCTGTCGAAACAGCTGGGCAGCTTTGCCTCGGGTGCGGACAGTCTGAAGTACATGATCAGCCACCGGGATGAACTGGACAATGCCCGCAAGAAAAGCCTCAAGCTGGGTCTTGACCTGAAAGGAGGCATGCATCTTGTCATGGAGGTTGACCAGGCCGATCTTTTTGAACAGAAAGCCTGGAACAAGGATGCCCGATTGCAGGCCATTATGGAAAGGGTAAGGCAGAAAGCCGCATCGAGCGATGTTCCGGTCATCGATCTGCTTGTTTCTGAATTCAGAAACAAGCAGATCAGGCTCAGTCGCTATTTCTACGATATCCGGAACAGTGACAGTGAGATAACCGGCAAGCTCCGCAAGGAGTCGGAGGATGCGCTTGTGCGCGCCAGGGAGATCATCCGGAATCGTATCGACCAGTATGGTGTTGCCGAACCGATCATAACCACACAGGGCAGCCGAAGGCTCATTATCGAACTTGCCGGCATATCCGATGAAAACCGGGTGAGAAACCTGTTGAAGGGGACGGCAAAACTTGAATTCAAGCTGCTCAGAGAACCAGAAGTGCTGCTGCGGGTGCTCGACAAGCTCAACTCTTCCCTTGCTTCAGGGGTGACTTCGCCCTCCCGGCTTCCTGCCGATAGCGTCAAGGCGGATTCACTGCAAGAAGAGGGGCTTTCTCCTGCGCTCAAACCTTCGGCCGGATCAGCAGGACCGCTTTACGACGCCCTGACCATTCTGCAGAACGGCAGCGTCTATGTGCAGGAGGATTCACGGGAGTTTGTCACAAAACTGTTCCAGCGAAGCGATGTCAGTGCGCTCGTTCCCCAGGACAGCGAGCTTCTCCTGGCGGCCAAGCCCGATCAGCTGCAGGACGGACGGAACTACTATCCGGTTTTTCTGGTCAGGAAAACCGCCGAACTGACCGGTGGAGTGATAACCGAAGCCAAGGCTTCTTTCAGCGCGGAAGGTGCGCAGCCTGAGGTGCTCATGGACATGAACTCCGAAGGAACCGCGAAGTGGGCACGCATAACCGGCGCCAATATCGGCAAGCGGATAGCAATTGTCCTTGACGGTGCGGTGTACAGCGCGCCGGTGGTTCAGTCGAAAATTCCCAACGGCAATTCGGTGATCAACGGAATCGAAAGCGTTGAAGAGGCTAAGGACCTGGAAATCGTTCTCAAGGCAGGCGCCCTTCCGGCTCCGGTGAGGATTCTCGAGGAGCGCACGGTCGGGCCGTCGCTGGGAGCCGATTACATCAGGGCCGGCATGCTCTCGATGGCCTGGGGTTTCCTCGCGGTGTCGATCTTCATGCTGCTGTACTACCGGACGGCGGGCATTGCTGCGGATGTTGCCCTTGTTCTCAATATTCTTGTCGTGCTGTCGGTGCTTGCAGGATTCAGCGCATCACTTTCTCTGCCCGGTATCGCCGGCATCGTGCTCACCATGGGTATGGCAGTAGATGCCAACGTGCTGATAAACGAACGCATCCGGGAGGAACTTGCTGAAGGCAAATCTGTGGCATCGGCGATAGGAGCCGGATATGAGAAGGCATTTTCCTCCATTCTCGACTCGCATGTCACCACGCTTGCTTCGGCATACCTGCTCTATACCTTCGGGATCGGGCCTGTCCAGGGCTTTGCCGTCACACTGATGATCGGTACGGCGACAAGTCTCTTTACGGCGATTGTGGTGACAAAGGAAATTTTCACGTTCATGTTTTCCAGAAATATACTTTCAGTAAAAAGTTTCGGTTAATCAATCAAGGTGCGTTATCCATGAGGATTTTTCATAAAACCGGGTTCGATTTCATCAAGCACCGTAAAATAGCTTATGCGATCTCTGCTGTTCTTCTGCTTTCCGGACTGGTCTCGCTTGCTGTCAGGGGACTCAACTACGGAATCGACTTCCGGGGAGGTTCCGAGGTGGTTATCCGTTTCGAGAAAAACATCGATGTCTCCAGCGTTCGCTCCGTACTGAAGGAGGCGGGAGTGTCGGGAACCCTGAAACAATACGGGCTTGACCGTTCGTTTCTGCTCAGTACGGTGTTCAACGGTCAGACGAATGAACTGAAATCGCTCATTTCGAATGCTTTCAGAGACAGAATTGCCGATAATCCCCATGAAATCGTCAGGATCGATTCCGTAGGGCCGAGCATCGCATCCGACCTGAAATGGTCTGCCGTCAAGGCCATGCTGGCCGCACTTGTCGCCATCCTGATTTATGTCGGGTTCAGGTATGAAATCAAGTTCGCCGCGGCCGGTGTTTTGGCTATTTTCCATGACGTGCTCACCGTGCTCGGGCTGTTCAGCATGCTTGGAGGCATCTTTGCCTTCATGCCGCTTGAAATGGATCAGAGCATCATCGCAGCTTTTCTCACGGTTGCGGGTTATTCGATTACCGATACCGTTGTTGTGTACGACCGCATCAGGGAGCGCATACGCGGAAGCAAGCCGTCGGAGTACGCGGCCATTTTCAACGAGAGCATGAACCAGACGTTGAGTCGTACCATCGTTACCGGAGGGACAACCCTTATCAGTGTACTGATCCTGTTCATTTTTGCCGGGCCTGCCATCCGGGGGTTCGCATTTGCGGTTTTCACCGGCATCCTGATTGGAACCTATTCGTCCATTTTTATTGCCGCTCCTCTGGTGTACGACTGGCTGAGAGCGACGAAGTCAGTGGTAAGGCTCAGGGGAGGCAGTGCTTCCTAGGCTGCAGGAGAATAACAAACAACATCAAGAGCAAGGAGCGATGAGCATGAAAAAAGTGATAACAGCGGTTTATACACTGTTTCTGTTGTGTATACCCGCGCTCTCCTGCAGTACGTCGGCGCAAACCGTGGACAGGATCGTAGCCGTGGTGGGCAATGAAGTCATTCTGCAGTCGGAACTCGAAGAGCGGGTTGCAATGACAAGGTTGCAGTTTCCGGAGTTGAAAGCCGACCGGAACCTTTCTGAAAAGGTGCTGAACTCGCTGATCGACCAGAAGGTTATCCTTTCCAAGGCGAAAATCGACAGCACCGGTGTTGATGAGACCGCACTTGACGCTCTTGTTGCCGAGAGAATGAAAGTGCTCGCCTCACGTTTTTCTTCCAGACAGGAGATGGAGTCCCGCTTCGCAAAGAGCTTGCTTGTCATCCGCAAGGAGTTGCGTGAGGAACTGAAAAACCAGCAGCTCGTTGAAACCCTCCGCAGGAAGAAGATGTCAGGTCTGACGGTTTCCCATGAGGAAGCCATGGCGTTTTACCAGGCAAATAAAGACCGGCTGCCGGTTATTCCTGACGCTGTTTCGGTTTCCCAGATTCTCAAGTATCCCGATATAACCGCCGACAGCCGATCACGAGCAAGGGTAATGATCGAAAAGGTACAGGCCGAACTGCAGGGCGGCGCCGATTTCGGAGAGCTTGCCAAAAAATATTCACAGGACCCCGGATCGGCATCGCTTGGCGGAGATCTTGGTTATGTGCAGAAGGGGGAACTGGTCCAGAGTTTCGAGGATACGGCATATGCGTTGAAGGAGGGCAAGATTTCCGGTATCGTCGAGACGCGCTACGGGTTCCATATCATCCAGCTGCTCAACAAGGAGGTCAACTCCCTGCATGTTCGTCATATCCTTATCGGGTTTGACCGCACCAAAAGCGATGTTGATGGGACGCTGGCGCTGCTTCGTTCCATCAGGGCCGATGTTCTGTCCGGAAAGGTCTCGTTTGCCGACATGGCCAGGAAACATTCCGACGACCCGGTTTCGTCGAGAGTTGGCGGATCGGTTCTTTCCGCCTCTTCGTCAAAAAATGTATTTCCTGTAGCAACGTTGCGTTCACCGCTCAAGGAGGTTGTCGGCAAGCTCAGAAGAAACGGTGAGGTGAGTGAGCCCGTGAAAATCGATCCCCCTCAGGGAGGTTCGGTCTATGCGATATTCCAGCTTAATGAACGAATTGCCGCTCACCGGCTTGATCCGGTAAAGGATTCAGCGCTGCTTGAGGAGCTTGCTCTTGATAACAAAAGGCAGCGGGTTTATGAAGAGTGGATGCGCCAGCTCCGCAAGGAGGTTACCGTCCGTCGCTCAAACATCTAGTCTCCGGACGTAACGGGCGTTCTTTTCGATGAAATCCCTTCTCGGTTCGACCTTGTCTCCCATCAGCGTGGAAAATATCTGATCCGCTTCCCGGGCGTTTTCCACGCTGACCTGCAGGAGCGACCGGTGGGCCGGATCCATGGTGGTGCTCCAGAGCTGTTCAGGGTTCATTTCGCCGAGTCCCTTGTAGCGCTGGATATTGACATTGGCTTTTCCCTTCTGCATCTTCTTCATCGACTCGATGATGGCGTTACGTTCATCGTCATCCCATGCGTACTGCTGATCCTTGCCTGATTTGACGAGGTAGAGCGGGGGCTGCGCAATGAAAACCTTTCCTGCTTCGATGAGGGAACGCATATAGCGGAAGAAAAAAGTCAGCAGCAGGGTTCTGATATGTGCCCCATCGACGTCTGCATCGGTCATGATGATGATCTTGCCGTAACGGAGCTTTTCGGGAGAGAACTCCTCTTCGCCGAAACTGGTGCCGAGGGCAAGAATGATGGTTTTGATCTCCTCGTTTTCCAGCATCTTGTGCAGCCGGGCCTTCTCGACGTTGAGAATTTTCCCCTTGAGCGGCAGGATTGCCTGGAAGCTCCGGTCCCTGCCCTGTTTGGCGCTGCCGCCTGCGGAATCGCCCTCGACAATGTAGAGTTCGCAGTGCTCCGGGTCGTTGATCGAGCAGTCGGCCAGCTTGCCCGGAAGTCCCGAGCTTTCAAGCACGGACTTGCGACGGGTCAGTTCCTTGGCTTTGCGAGCCGCCTCGCGCGACATTGCGGCACCTTTCACCTTTTCGATGATCAGCTTGAGTACGTTGGGATTGCTTTCGACAAATTCGGCAAGCTGCTCGTTGACGATGCTCTCGACGATGCTCTGGGTCTCGGAGTTGCCGAGTTTTGTCTTGGTCTGCCCTTCGAACTGCGGTTCGGCAACCTTGACGGAAATCACCGCGGTCAGACCCTCCTTGAAGTCATCGCCGGTCAGGGTGATTTTCAGGTTCTTCAGCAGGTCGTTCTTCTGCGCATAGGCGTTCAGGGTGCGCGTCAATGCCTTGCGGAAACCGGTCACATGCGTTCCGCCCTCATGGGTATTGATGTTGTTGACATAACTGAAGACGTTTTCCTGGTAGGAATCGTTGTACTGGAGGGCTAATTCAACAATGGTCGAATCGCGCTCTCCGAAAATGTAGATGGGCTCCTTGAACAGGTTCACCCGGTTATGATCGGTAAACTGGACGAACTCCTTCAGGCCACCCTCGTAGTGGAAAACCTCCTGCAGTCCCTCGGTGTCCTGTACGGTGATACAGAGGTTTCTGTTCAGAAATGCCAGTTCCCGCATGCGATCAATGATGATATCCTTGCGGAACTCGGTTGTCTTGAAAATCTGGTGATCGGGTTTGAAGGTGGTTTTCGTGCCTCGCTGGTCTGAATCGCCGATCTCCCGGACATCCCCCTGGGGAACGCCCCGTTCATAGCGCTGGAAATACGCTTTTCCGTTACGGTATACTTCAACCTCGCACCATTCTGAAAGTGCGTTCACAACCGAAGCACCCACACCGTGCAGTCCTCCCGAAACCTTGTAGGCCCCCTTGTCGAATTTGCCGCCGGCACCGATAACCGTCATGACAAGTTCGAGCGCCGATTTCTGCTTTTCCGGATGGATGTCAACCGGAATGCCCCGTCCACGGTCGATGACCGTCACCGATCCGTCCTGGTTCAGGGAAACGTAGATATAGTCGTTGAAACCGCCGAGCGTTTCGTCAATGGAGTTGTCGACAATTTCGTAGATGAGATGGTGGAGTCCCCTGCTGTGGATATCTCCGATATACATGGCTGGTCGCATGCGAACATGCTCGATGCCGTCAAGGATCTGGATATTTGTTGCCGCGTAGGAAGATGGGGTCTGGGTACCGGTATCAGGCATAATCTCTCATAAAGTGACTGAGTGAACAAAATAAAGCACAAGATAACAAAATTAGCGGATTAGCGCTATTGCGGCATGCTCCCGCACTTACCGGATTTCATCCCAGAAGGCGTCAGTGAAGTGTTCGATGGTGAACGATGCGATGCGATCTCCGTTCATGCTGTCGGCAAGAATCGCGATCACATCGAACCTGCAGTCGGGTTCACGGTTTTGAAGGGTGAGCAGATAGGCTTTGGCTGCCTTGATGATCTCCTTCTGCTTCTGCGGGGTTACCGATTCCACCGGATGGCCTTTTTCCAGAGAGCCCCTGGTTTTTACCTCCACAAAACAGAGGGTGCGGCCGTCGAGGGCGATAAGATCGATTTCGTTGCGGTGGTAGCGGAAGTTCCGCACCACGATCCGGTATCCTTTTCCGGCAAGATAGTCCGCAGCGAGCTGTTCGCCCTGCCGACCCAGTGAATGTGGATCATGATCCGTGTTGGTCATGTTTCATTTCTCTCCCAACTGTCTGACTTTAAAACTGTTACGATGAACAGGGCTCCTTCCGTGTACTGCTATTGCCCGGATATGCTCGCCGGTGGGGTATCCGAAATGCCGCTCGAAACCATACTGGGGATAGGTCAGGCCGAACTCCTTCATGATGGCGTCCCTGCATGTTTTGGCAAGGACCGATGCGGCGGCGATGGAAAACACTTTCGAGTCGCCTTTGACGATGGTTTGGTAGGGTACCGGGAGCAGGGGTCTGAACCGGTTGCCGTCGACAAGCAGCAGTTCAGGATGCTTTGGCATCGCCGCTACGGCGTTGTTCATGGCCAGCATGGTTGCCCTGAAGATGTTCATCTGGTCGATCGTTTCCGGGCCAACCGCATCGACAGCCCAGCAGAGCGCTGCATCCTTGATGGCGGGAGCAAGTTTTTCGCGGAGTTCAGCAGAGAGCTTTTTCGAATCGTCGAGCGCGGCAAGAACACCCCGTTCGGGTCTGAACCAGCGGGGAAAGATAACTGCAGCCGCAACAACCGGTCCTGCAAGCGGTCCCCTGCCGGCCTCATCGATGCCGCAGACGTGCGAGGTCTCTTTCCAGAATGTGTGCTCGTAGTCGGTGTCCATATCCCCTGTTCCTGCTTCGGTGCAGTCTTGTACTTCCCAATATAAGCGGATTTACCGGCAATAATGCAGCTTGTGTTCCCCGATATGGCGTGTTGCTGTTTCCTGTTTTAATTTCTTATCTTGACGGTTGGCCTGCAAGCCTGTTATCCTGCCTTTGCAGCTTCCGGTTTTTCGCTCTGAGGCTGCTGCTCATAACCGGCATTTTGCCTCCGTGCTCCGGGTTGCTTCAATCACCGGTTTTCTCACAGAGAACGTCATGACAATCAGGAACCATTGTCCGTTGCGGAGGCGTTTTGCAGTACCAGGCGGCCAGGCTTGTCCGGCGGCATCGGAAGCAGCATGGCAGAGGAAACTATGAAAGGGGTGTTCCCCCGGTTTTTACCATTTATAACAGAGTTTTGTATATGAAGAAGAGCATGAACAAACAGCTCCTCATGAACAAGATCGGTGACGAGATACAGGTCGCGCTTGTCGAAGAGGGGCGTCTTGCGGAGCTGACGATCGAACGTCCCGAGAGTCGCCGGAGTATCGGCGATATCTATCTCGGGCGGGTGCACAAGGTTGTTGAAGGCCTGAAGGCCGCATTTGTCGATATCGGTCAGAAATCCGACGGGTTTCTGCATTTTTCCGATGTCGGCACCACCAGCGAGGATTACCGTGCCCTGATCGAGGATGACGATGACGATGAAAACGGTGGCGGTGATGAATTCGACGATGAGACAGCCCAAACGCCGCCTGCTTCCGCTACGGAAGAGAGTGCAGCAGGGACTCAGCCCTCCAGACCACAGCAGCGTAACGGGGAAAGGAAAGGGCCTGCAACCGAGGAGGAAAAGGCGGCAGAACGGCAATCCTATACCCAGATGATCGCCGGCAAGCTCAAACCTAACGACTCGATACTTGTTCAGGTGATCAAGGAGCCAATCAGCAACAAGGGCTCCCGGCTCACCTCAGATATCACCATAGCAGGGCGGTTCATGGTGCTGCTCCCTTTCGGCGGCGGACAGGTCGCTGTTTCACGCAGGGTTGTGGTGCGCAAGGAGCGCGCCAGGCTGAAAAAACTCGTACGCTCCATGCTGCCCGAGGGGTTCGGCGCCATCATTCGCACCGTGGCCGAGCACCAGGAGGAGTCGCTCCTGAAGCAGGACCTCGAAAAACTGCTTGCCAAATGGGTGCAGATTGAGGAAAAACTCAAGGATGCGGCACCACCGCAGCTGATTTTCAAGGAGGATACCATCATTTCCAGCGTCTTGCGGGATTCGCTTACTTCCGATGTGACCGAGATCGTTGCCAATTCGCCAGGCATCTACAAGGAGACGCTCAATTACATCCAGTGGGCAGCTCCGGAAATGGAAAAGAACGTTTCGCTCTATCAGGGCAAGTTGCCGCTGTTTGAGGGATACAATATCGCCAAGGATGTCGAATCCATCTTTTCCCGCAAGGTATGGCTGAAGTCGGGCGGCTACATCATCATCGAGCACACTGAAGCCATGGTGGTGGTTGACGTCAACAGCGGACGTTACGCAGCCAAGCGGGAACAGGAGGAGAACTCCCTGAAAACCAACCTCGAAGCCGCTCGTGAAATCGTCCGCCAGCTCAGGCTGCGTGATATCGGCGGCATTATCGTGGTTGACTTTATCGATATGCTCGATCCGAAAAACGCGAAAAAAGTGTACGATGCCATGAAAACGGAGCTTCGCAACGACCGCGCGAAATCCAACATCCTGCCGATGTCCGATTTCGGCATCATGCAGATCACCCGCGAACGCATCCGTCCGAGCCTCATGCAGCGCATGGGAGACCAGTGTCCTGCCTGTGGAGGAACCGGAGTCGTGCAGGCGCGGTTCACCACCATCAATCAGATTGAACGCTGGCTTCGCAAATATGCGCTGCAGCAGCCCATGAAATTTCAGCAGCTCGATCTCTATGTCAGCCCGACGGTCGCCGAGCCGCTGAAGAACACCGACATGAAAACAGAGTTGAAATGGTTTCTTCAGCACATGGTATTTGTCCGCGTCAAGCAGGACGAAAGCCTTCGAAGTGACGATTTCCGTTTTTACAACCGCAAGCACAATAAAGACATCACCGCCGAATACAGCGAGCTCTAACCAACAGGACCGTGTATCATGTCTGCATACGAACAGCTGAAACAGGATATTCTCTCGCTTTCATCAGCAGGGGCTGCAGAGCTTGCAGGAAACCCTGATGCAAGGGGGATTTTTTTTGCATTCAAGCAGCTTCTCAATGACGGATCAGTCAGAGCTGCTGAAAAAAAAGAGAGCGCATGGGTTGTCAACACATGGGTAAAGGAAGGGATATTGCTCGGCATGCGTCTGGGAAAACTGACCGGCGTCACTGTGGCTCCCGAGGGCAAACTGGGTGGATTTGCCTTCATAGACAAGGATACCTGGCCGCTCAAGGAGATAACCCTCGATCATAACGTGCGGATCGTCCCGGGCGGTTCATCGGTTCGTGACGGCGCTTACCTTGCTCCGTCCGTCGTGATGATGCCCCCTGCCTATGTCAACGTCGGGGCCTACGTCGATGCGGGCACCATGATCGACTCCCACGCCCTCGTCGGAAGTTGCGCCCAGGTCGGCAAAAAAGTTCATCTCTCGGCAGGCGTTCAGGTGGGTGGAGTGCTTGAGCCGGTCGGCGCCATGCCGGTCATTATCGAAGACGAGGTCATGGTAGGAGGCAACTGCGGCATTTACGAAGGCACCATCGTGCGCGAGCGGGCCGTTATCGGGACCGGAGTGATTCTCAACGGATCGACCCCGGTCTACGATCTTGTTCATGGAACCATTCATCGAAGAAACGCGGACAGTCCCCTGGTTATTCCGGCCGGTGCGGTTGTTGTTGCCGGTTCAAGAAAGCTCAGGGGCGATTTTGCAGCGGAGCACGGCCTTTCGCTCTACACGCCGGTTATCGTCAAGTATCGTGATGACAAGACCGATGGAGCCACGGCCCTTGAAGAAGCTCTCCGCTGATCTGTTCTCTGGCGAATCGTCACGGGGCGGGCGTTTGCCCGTGCTTTCCGAGCCGGTTTCCCGGCGCTTTGAACCATGTCCGGCAACCGGCCGGGCGAGATCTGAAGAGTGAACAATGGATAACAAAGGTGCAGAGCTTCATGAAAACACTCCCGTTCAGCAAGCGTATTGCCGCAAGCCTCGTTGCGGCATTCCTTTTCAGTACGATGTTCTTCCTGCCTCTTCAGGCAGCCTCGCAGGAGTATCCGGAAGGCGAGTTTCATGAAATTACCAAAGGCATCGATCTTTTCGGCGATGTTTACCGTGAACTTTCCGGAAATTATGTTGAACCTCTCGATGTCAGTCAGCTCATGTATGCGGCTATCGACGGTATGCTTGGTACGCTTGACCCTTACACCGTCTTTCTCGACGAGAACCAGTCGGAAGAGCTTGGAGAAATCACCTCCGGCCAATACACCGGTATCGGTATCAGCATGGCTAAATTCGGGGACAAGATTTATGTGACCTCGGTTCTCGAAGGATATCCGGCATGGAAAGCCGGTATCCGGACCGGTGACAGGATCGAGCGGATTGACGGCGTGTCGCTTAAAGGGAAAACGACAGACGGCATCAGGGAGATGATCAAGGGCCGGAAAGGAAGCCGTCTTACCATTTCCCTGTCCCGGGAAGGCAGCGCATCTGCGCGTCTGGTTTCGCTTTCAAGGGAAGAGGTTCGTGTCAGCACGGTTTCCTACTCTGGCATCATCGGTGAATGCGGCTATCTTCAGCTCGACAGCTTTGCCGCTCATTCAGCCGATGATATCCGTCATGCGCTCGAAACGCTGTTTCGTCAGACAAAGGAAAACAGGCTGATGCTCAAGGGACTCATTATCGATCTGCGCGGCAATCCCGGAGGTCTGCTTGCATCGGCGGTCGAGATTTCCTCACTTTTTGTCGAGAAAGGCAGTACGATTGTCACCATTCGGGGAAGAATGCCCGAATCGGAGAAAATCTATAAAACAGAGCACTCCCCGATTGTCGGGACACTTCCGGTTGCCGTGCTTATCGACCGGGAAAGCGCATCCGCTTCCGAAATCGTATCGGGAGCCATACAGGATCTCGACCGGGGTGTTGTGCTTGGGGAGCGTTCCTATGGCAAGGGCCTGGTGCAGTCCGTTATCCGGCTTCCGTACGATAACACCCTGAAACTCACCACGGCAAAATATTATACGCCATCGGGACGACTGATCCAGAAACCCCACGCCGAAAGTGCTGTGGCAAGAAACGTTCTGAAGAAAGTTTCCGGACGAGTCTTCCCTCCGCCGGTTTATTATACGGCAGCCAGGCGCAAGGTCTATGGTGGCGGGGGTATCGCTCCCGATCTTGCTGTAGCGGAGACGGAGCACTCGGACTATGAGCAGGAACTTCGCCGTCAGGGGATGATTTTTCTTTTTGCGTCGGGGTATCGGGCAGAGCATGCCGAAGCGCCTGACAAAACCCTTGACCGTACGGAGCTGAAGGCCTCCTTTGACGATTTTCTCCAACGGCAAGGCTTTACCTTCACCTCTGCTCCCGAACGGCGGCTCAGGGAAGTCGAGGAAAGCATTGCGGCAGGGCAGACTGGAAAACAGAAAGATTCACTGAAGAGCCTTGCCGGTCTGAAGCAGGAGCTTCTGCAGCTCAAACGGAACGGAATCGAGCGCGAATCGGATCGCATCGTTCGGCTGCTCGAGATTGAAATCATGCGTCATTACAACGAAGCGGCATCCCGCAAGGCTGAGCTTGGTGACGATCCGGTCGTGCAGCGGGCACTTGCCCTGCTTGCCGAGCCGAAAGCCTATTCACGGATGCTGCGTCGCTGAACGGCTTATCAGCTGTTGTTCGAACTTCCGGGTCTGCCGGTGGATGCCGAGTACGATCATGAGGTTGCTGACGGTGAGCAGGCTTTCGGCCGATCCGTGCAGCAGGTCGTCATGCGAAAGCGAGTGGAATCCGCGAACTTCGGTTGCCAGGTACATGAAGAACACCGTTACGGATATAAACACCAGCACGAACCAGAATCCGGTCACGGTGAGCCCCGAAAAAACCGTCGGGTCTTTTTTCCTCACCCGCAGAAGCATGCCGAGAAAGGTAAGGTATACCACGCTTGAAATCTGCAGGATAGCGTCGAAAACGTCGTCGCCCAGGTAAGACTGCGGTTTGCCGGCAATCATCAGGGTACCAAAAACGGCCATCATGCTTGCAGTAGGCGTTGACGTCCCGCTGGTTTTCAGGATATGCATTGTTGCCCAGAGCAGCGAAATGCTGCCGAACAGATTGATGGTTTCCGACAGGTCGAGCAGCAGCGGGATGCTGTCCGTGGAGATATGATAAGCCAGCACAAAAAAGCTTCCGATCCAGTGCGGCAGCATCGAAAGCCCGAAAAACCGGATATCCTTTCTTGCGGTGATCGTGCCGTAGCGGTACATCATGAAGGCAGCTATTCCCCATTCCAGAGAGGATGAGAGATGGATAACCCAGTTCGGGATTGACAGCAGCCCGATTGAGGCAAGAATCATGGTATTCCTGAATGAAAAGCAGTTTGCCTGAGGGTCAGTTTCCCTTGATCAGGTGGTAGATGTTCTTTGAAAAGATCTTCATCTGCACGCTCCAAGGGGCGGGAACCATTTTTTTGTACAGGTACGAGTCGAAAGTGATGCGCTGCACGTCGTTATCGGCGCAGATCGCCACGAAGCTCTCCCTCAGACGGTCGTTGCGGTAGTAGACGTTCTGCAGCACTTCAAGACCGAAAAAAATCGGAGCGTACAGCTTCCGGAACCCTTTTTCGTAGGTGTCAAGAGGTGATCCTTTCCGGATATGATCGATCATTGCCCTGGCGCCGAGCTTTCCCGAGCGCATGGCGAAAAAGATACCCTCCCCGTTGGCCGGCGTTACCAGTCCGGCGGCATCACCGACAAGGATAGCCCGTTCTCCGGTAAACGAACGGCGCGGTTTCATCGGAATTTTGGCCGCCTCGTCGAGGTAGGGTTTATCGGCAATGCCGATTTTTTCAATGAACCGTTTCTGCAGTTCCTTGATGTTATGCTTTCTGTCTTCCGTGCCGGTGCCGATCGCAAGGTGGTCCGCCTTGGGAAATATCCATCCGTAAAAATCGGGAGAGACCTCCCCGTCGAACCAGATTTCCACGATATTCCGGAACTGCTCGATTGCCGGTGAATACCGGAACCGCTGCTGCATGGCGATCACCTTCAGCTCATTGGGAGGGAAGTGCAGCTCGTCAGCGGTTTTCGAGTTTGCTCCGTCGGCCCCGATGATGTACCCTGCCTCCACAGGCGGCAGTTTGTCGCCGAGCATGTGGATCACGAATGAGTCGCCTTTGCGTTCGATGGAACGTACCAGCCCTTCGAGAACGGCACTGCCGGCCTTGCGGGCTTCGTCGCGCAGGTAGCTGTCGAACCGTTCGCGGCGAACCATTCCGACATACCCGTTCGGCATGTGCATGCCGATCACCCTTCCTTTCGGTGAACGGGCCCTCATGTGTGAGAGTTTCTTCTCGATCAGCTCGGAAGGCAGGTTGAATTCCTCGATCAGCCCCAGAGGGATTGCGCCTCCGCACGGCTTGACATTTTCGAGATTCCGTTCCAGAAGCACCGTGCCGAGTCCGGCTTCAGCCAGAATTTTTGCCGCAACGGCCCCGGACGGTCCCCCTCCTATGACAGCAACATCGTAACGCATGGTTTTCGGATAACGGTATTATTTACTGATGACGATCAAACAAGTTTTGCCGCAAGAAACTCCTTCGCCTTCGACATGTCGATGCGTTCCTGTGCTGCAGTGTCACGGAAGCGCACGGTCACGCTCTGGTCCTCGATGCTCTGGTGGTCGACCGTGATGCAGAACGGCGTGCCGATTTCGTCCTGGCGGCGGTAGCGTTTGCCGATCGATGCCGCATCGTCATACTGCACAAGGAATGCCCTTGAAAGCTCGTCGCGGAGCATCCCGGCCTTTTCACCCATTTCCCCTTTTTTCATGAGGGGCAGTATCGCGGCTTTTACCGGGGCGACCTTCGGCGACAGCTTCAGCATCACGCGGGGCTCTCCATCCACCACATCCTCGCTGTACGCGTCAGAAAGCAGGGCGAGGAAGAGCCTGTCGCTTCCCGACGAGGTTTCCACCACATAGGGGGTGTATCGTTCATTTGTGGTCTGGTCGACATACTCCATGTTCTTTCCGGAGTACTGCTGGTGCTGGCTCAGGTCGAAATCGGTTCGCGAATGGATGCCTTCGATTTCCTCGATGCCGAACGGGAACTCGAACTTGATGTCGTAGGCGAGGTCAGCGTAATGCGCCAGCTTGTCGTGCTTGTACCAGTGGAGCTTTCCGGCGTTGATGCCGAGCTCCTCGACATACCAGCTGAACCGTTCCTGGCGCCATGCCTCGAAAGCTTCAAGCTGCGTACCGGGTTTCACAAAATACTGCATCTCCATCTGTTCGAACTCCACCATGCGGAAAATGAAATTGCCCTTCACGATTTCGTTGCGGAATGCCTTGCCGATCTGTGCAATACCGAACGGCACCTTCATGCGTGATGCTTCCCGAACATTGTGGAAATTCACGAAAATGCCCTGTGCGGTCTCGGGACGCAGGTAGACGATGCCGGATGTATCGGCAACAGCGCCCATGTTGCACTGGAACATCAGGTTGAACTGGCGCACTTCGGTCCAGTCGCCTGACCCGGTATCCGGAGCCTTGATCGCTTCGGCAACGATCAGCTCATGGAGCGCCCTGTTCGGGTCCGGCGAACCGGCGGCTGCCTCGTAAACTGCCAGCACCGCTGCTGCCTTGTCCGTTTTGCCCTCCCTGCGCAGCTTTTCGATATGATTCTCGATCAGGTGGTCGGCACGGTAGCGCCGCTTGGTGGTCCGGTCATCGATCATCGGATCGTTGAAACTTGCAACATGGCCCGAAGCCTCCCAGACGGTTGGATTCATCATGATCGATGCATCAATACCCACGATGTTCGCGTGGCGGCGGGTCATCGCATTCCACCAGAGGTCCTTGATGTTCTTCTTCATTTCGCTGCCGAGAGGGCCGTAATCGAAACAGGAGGAGAGCCCTCCGTAAATTTCCGACGAGGGGAAGACGAATCCGCGGCGCTTGGCCAGAGAAACCAGTTTATGCATCACTTTATCAGGCGGCAGGCTGACATGCTGCACCCGCGTCTCTTCGGAATTGCTCATGACTGTTTGGAAAAGGTGAAAAAATCCCCGGGTACTCCCGTTTCATTAAATAAAACAAAGAATATAAGAAACAAAGGGGGATTAATCAGATGCGGAGTTCGGGAGCAGGAGACATTCAAACGGGGGCATTCGCGGTATGAGTGGTGACTTTTTTTGCGGTTTGCGATCAGGCGTGCATATTGTCAGTCTGTACTCCCTGCCGGGAACCGCCATTTCACCAGTCAAGACCGTCTTCTCATGCTCTTCAGTACCAGAAAAGATATCGTTACCGAATCGCCCTACAGACGATTCGAGGAGGCGGAGCTGATTCTCCGGGACGAGCTCGCCATAGACCGCACTATCCTTGCAAATGAACGGACGCTGCTCTCCTACCTGCGCTCCGGAGTCGCCTTGCTAATCGCGGGGGTTTCCATCATCCACTATGCCCACGACGAATGGTTCCGGCTGGTTGGCCTGCTCTGTCTGCCTGTCGGTATCGTTACTGGCGTAATCGGTGTCATGCGTTACAGAAAAATGCATCAGGCCATTTCCCGTATCCAGCGGTGTTCGGTGATCAACCGGAGAGAACTTGACAGGGATTCGGTCGATTCCTGACGGCTGCCCGGCAAAAGTATCCGGAAGGTTTCAGCCGGTCTGGATTTCGGTTTTCAGGGCGATCTCCTCGAGGACAGCGCTGACATAGATGCACCGTTCAATAGGGCCGGAAAAAACAATGGCGCGGCCTCTGGTATGCACTTCCCAGGTGAGTTTTTCGGCTTTTGCGCGGCTGCAGTTCACCGCCTTGATGATCTGGAAGATAACCTCGTCAAACGAATGATCTTCGTCATTGAAAAGCACGACGCGGTAGGCGTCAAGCTCGTCTGTTCCGGCAGTTTTTTCGCTCCGGAGCGTTTCCGGGGTTTCTGCTGATGTGATCCACTGGTACGGCATGGCTGATAACGGTTCTGCACGTGTATACCAAATATACGTCTCCTGTGTCAACCCGGTCAAGAGGTTCGTGACTATTCGAGAATGACCGGTTCGAGAGCCTGCAGGCTGAAGGTCGAAGCAGAAATCTCCATCCGGTAGCGTGCGCCTACCGGAATGGTCATGAGATTGCGGATATGACCATAGGAGAGGCCCCGCATGACCGGCCCTTCCATCCGGACATGGGTCGTGTAGTAATCGAATATCTTTTCCAGTCGCAGATCATCCGTTGTCTCGCCCGGTTCATGGCTGAACTGCCCCAACAGGATTCCCCTGCTGCAGGCAAGAAGGTCTGCGTTGCCGAGATGGGAGAGCATCCGGTCGATCCGGTATGCCGGTTCATTGATGTCTTCCAGAAAGAGGAGAGCTTCTTTGAACTGGGGAAGATAGGGCGTGCCAATCATGGACGAGAGCACGGAAAGGTTTCCGCCGATGAGCAGTCCTTCGGCGCATCCCGGCCTGATGCAGGTGACGGGGTGACTTTCGTGATTGACGAGCGAAAGCCCGTAAGCCGGAGATGTCAGTATTCCCCAGAAATGTTCCTCGGTGTACGGTGCCGGCTCGTGCAGTTCGGTTGCAAGCATCGGCCCGGAAAAGCTGATAAGGCCTGTTTGTGAAAAAACCGCGAGCGAAAGTGCGGTGATGTCGGAATAGCCGACAAGAATTTTCGGGTTCGCGGCTATCAGGCTGTAGTCGATCCTTTGCAGCAGCCTCGATGCTCCGGCTCCTCCTCTCAGGCAGATGATTGCCCGGATCGCCGGATCGCCGAACATCTCATGCAGATCGTGCAGTTTTTCCCGGTCGGCAATGGCCGGATCAGTGTCAATACGGTTGAGATGTCTGGAGGGTTTTACCCTGAATCCGTTTTTTTCAAGATAGAGTACGGCCTGCTGGATTCTTTCGGGAGAGGAGCAGTGTGATGACGGAGAGATGAGCCCGATGGTGTCTCCCCTCCGCAGGGCTTTCGGTACGAGCGTTTTCATACAAGTAAAAAACATCAGCAGGGTTTCAGGCTGCTGATGTTTTTTTACGATTGCGGTGAAATCAAGCTACATCTTCGGTAAGCAGAATCGCTTTGTTTCCGCTCACTTCGAAAAAGCCGTCCGAGATGGTGAAGCTTTTTTCGCTCCTGTCGGCAAGAACGAGTTTGACCTTGCCGTTTTTCAGTGCTGAAAGCAGCGGCGCATGGTTTTTCAGGACCTGGAAGAGTCCGTCCTGCCCCGGCGCTGTTACGCTGGTGATCTCTCCTGAAAAGAAGAGCTGCTGTGGCGTTACAATGTCGATCTGAAACCCTTTGTCGGTATTCGCCATGGTTCATCAGTAGTTATTACAGGGTTTTTGCTTTTTCAACAGCTTCCTCGATGGTGCCGACAAGGTAGAAGGCGTTTTCAGGCAGATTGTCGTGCTTGCCTGCGATGATCTCCTTGAAGCCTTTGATGGTTTCTTCGAGCTTCACGTATTTGCCGGCAAGACCGGTGAAGGCTTCTGCCACAAAGAAGGGCTGCGACAGGAATCGCTGCACCTTTCTTGCTCGCGAAACCACCAGCTTGTCTTCGTCACTCAGCTCGTCCATGCCGAGAATGGCGATAATGTCCTGAAGGTCCTTGTAGCGCTGCAGGATCTGCTTGACGGCCTGTGCGGTGTTGTAGTGATCGAGACCGACAATGTTCGGATCGAGAATGCGCGATGTCGAGTCGAGCGGATCCACAGCAGGATAGATGCCGAGCTCTGCAATCGAGCGAGAAAGCACGGTCGTTGCGTCAAGGTGCGTGAACGCGGTGGCTGGAGCCGGGTCGGTAAGGTCATCAGCAGGCACATAGATTGCCTGAACCGAGGTTACGGAACCATTTCTTGTCGAGGTGATTCTGTCCTGCAGCTCACCCATCTCCGTGGCAAGGGTCGGCTGATATCCCACAGCGCTCGGCATGCGTCCGAGAAGCGCGGATACCTCCGAGCCGGCCTGGGTGAACCGGAAAATATTGTCGATGAAGAGCAGCACGTCGCGGTTCTCCTCGTCACGGAAATACTCGGCAATACTGAGACCGGTCAGCGCAACCCGCTGACGGGCTCCTGGAGGCTCGTTCATCTGGCCGAACACGAGTGCGGTTTTTTCGATAACGCCGGACTCCATCATTTCATGATAAAGGTCGTTTCCTTCACGGGTACGCTCACCGACACCGGCAAATACGCTGAACCCGGACTGCTGCTTGGCGATGTTGTTGATCAGCTCCATGATGAGCACGGTCTTGCCGACACCTGCGCCGCCGAACAGACCGGTTTTTCCGCCTCTTGAGTACGGTTCGAGAAGGTCGATAACCTTGATGCCGGTTTCAAACATCTCCGCCTTGGTCGAAAGATCTTCGAACTTCGGTGCAGAGCGGTGAATCGAGTAGGTTTTCTTTGCCTCGACGGCGCCCTTGCCGTCGATAGGATCACCGACAACATTGAGCATCCTTCCGAGTACTTCGGAGCCGACAGGAACCTGGATGGATTTTCCCGTATTGATGACGCTGAGGCCCCTGACCAGGCTGTCGGTGCTTTCCATTGCGACTGTACGGACGCGCTCCTCTCCGAGATGCTGCTGGGTTTCAAGAACCAGCTTGGAGCCGTCGGGTCTGGTGATGGTGAGTGCATCTAATATCGACGGAAGTTGTCCTTCGGGAAAATCTACGTCAACAACGGGGCCGATGATCTGGGAAATCTTGCCTTCTTGCATAGTGACAGTGTGGATAGGATTTTTATGGTGAAATCGAACGCTTGGATAATCCGGTAACAGCTCTTGAAATAATTGTCTGTAAAGCTTTTTCCGTCAGCCTGTTCTATGACTTTTTCCGGATGCGAGCCACCTGCGGGACTCGAACCCACGACCTACTATTTACGAAACAGTTGCTCTACCAGCTGAGCTAAGGTGGCGTTGGCCTTTTTTAAAATAAAGCCGAAATATAGGTTATTAATCGCTGAATAGCAAAGATTAATCGGACGCAGGAGAGGTCTTTTAAAAAAGAGAAGAATTGTATTATTTAAGAACGTCAGAAAAGTATATTCTTTTTTTCAAACGATTGACCGATGATGCGATGATGATGCTCCGTATGACCAGAATGAGTGCCGGGCGCGTGCTGACCGCCCTTGCCATGTTTGCGATACTGTCTGTTTCCGCTCTTGCGGATGCCGCACCGTCTCCAGCCCCGAAAGCCCCCGTGTTTTCGGCTGCAGGTGTTGACGGAAAAGCGGTTTCTTCCCGCCAGCTTGCCGGCAAGGCTTATATCGTGAACTTCTTCGCTTCATGGTGTCCGCCATGCAGGCAGGAGATCCCCGATATGGTGGCCCTGCAGAAAACCTACAGGGCGAAAGGATTCACGTTTGTCGGTGTGGCAGTAGCACCCGGTCAAAACGAGAATTCGGTCAAAAGCTTCATGAAAAGCAGCGGCATCAACTATCCGGTGATTTATGACGGGAACAACCAGCTTGTCGATTTGTTTCGACAGTATGATACCGAGCGTAATCTGAAGGCTATTCCGACATCTTTTGTTGTCGACCGGTCCGGCAGGATCATCCTCGTAATTTCTGGTGCCAGGAGCAAGGCGGATTTCGAGAAGATGATCGTCGATGCCCTCAAACCGGTCAAAGCCGTCAAGTAGCCATAGCCGTATGATTGCCAGGGATGCCCTCCCGGTCAGACACAACGGGAATGTCGGCCGGGATACGTACACTTTTATTTTGCACGTCCGCAGTCAGGGTTGACTGCGGACTTTTTTTTAAAACTCTCTGTAAACAAAGGAAGATCATGAGCGCAATGCAGATCACCCCCCCGGATTTCGTGAAAAACCCGAAACTGCTTCAGTGGGTGCAGGAAACAGCCGATCTGTGCCGGCCGGATTCCGTCTACTGGTGTGATGGCAGCCAGGAAGAGTACGACAGGCTCTGCCAGCAGATGGTCGAGAGCGGCACCTTCATCAGGCTTTCCGAAGAAAAGCGCCCCAACAGCTATCTCTGCCGTTCAGACCCGAGCGATGTGGCGCGTGTCGAGGACAGGACCTTCATCTGCAGCATCCGTCGCCAGGATGCCGGGCCCACCAATAACTGGGTTGCCCCGAAAGAGATGAAAGAGACCCTCCTCGGCCTTTTTGACGGCTGTATGCAGGGTCGAACCATGTACGTCATTCCCTTCAGCATGGGGCCGCTGGGTTCGCCCATCGCTCATATCGGCATCGAGATAACCGATTCTCCTTATGTTGTGACCAATATGCGCATCATGACGAGAATGGGCAGCAAGGTGCTTGAAATTCTCGGTGAAAGCGGCGATTTCGTTCCCTGTCTGCATTCAGTGGGCGCTCCCCTGCAGCCCGGTCAGCAGGATGTGCCGTGGCCATGCAATGACAAGAAGTATATCGTACACTTTCCCGAGGAGCGCTCCATCATCTCTTTCGGAAGCGGTTACGGCGGCAACGCCCTGCTCGGGAAAAAATGCTTTGCACTCCGTATTGCCTCATCGATGGCACGCGACGAAGGATGGCTTGCCGAGCACATGCTTATTCTCGGCGTCAAATCTCCCGAAGGAGAGAAGACCTATGTGGCGGCAGCCTTTCCGAGCGCCTGCGGCAAGACCAATTTTGCAATGCTGATTCCACCGAAATCGTTCGATGGATGGAAGGTCACGACCATCGGCGACGACATTGCATGGATCAAGCGCGCCGAAGACGGACTTCTATATGCCATCAACCCCGAGTACGGGTTTTTCGGCGTTGCTCCGGGTACATCGGAGAAATCCAACCCCAATGCCATGGCCACGCTCGAGCGGAACTGTATCTTCACCAATGTCGCCATGACGCCCGACGGTGACGTCTGGTGGGAAGAGATGACCGATACGCCTCCCGCTGAACTGATCGACTGGCAGGGTTACCACTGGACTCCGGGTTGCGGCCGTCCGGCAGCGCATCCCAATGCGCGATTCACCTCTCCGGCCAGCCAGTGTCCCTCTCTCGATGACGACTGGGAAAATCCCTCGGGCGTACCGATCAGCGCGTTTATTTTCGGTGGGCGCCGCGGGGATACCGTGCCGCTTGTCTACCAGTCGGCCAACTGGAACTCGGGAGTGTATCTTGCCGCAACCATGGGCTCCGAAAAAACAGCGGCAGCAGCAGGCAAGATCGGCGACGTCCGTCGCGATCCGTTCGCCATGCTGCCCTTCTGCGGCTACCACATGGGCGATTATTTCAATCACTGGATGCATGTCGGACGGACACTTTCCGAACTGCCGAGGATATTCGGTGTCAACTGGTTCCGAAAAGACGAAAACGGCAAGTTTCTCTGGCCCGGATTCGGCGAGAACATGCGGGTGCTCAAGTGGATCGTTGACCGCGTTCAGGGCAGGGCCGGAGCGGTCGAGAGCCCTCTTGGCTGGATGCCGAAGTATGAAGCCCTCGAGTGGGAAGGTCTGGATTCAATGACAGCCGAGAAGTTCTCCAAGCTCATGTCTGTCGACCGCGAGGCATGGAAAAAGGAGCTGCTTTCGCATGAGGAGCTTTTCGAGAAGATTTACGATCGTCTTCCAAAAGAGTTTTCCCATATTCGCGAGCTCATGCTCTCGACGCTCTGGATGTCTCCGGAGCACTGGTTCCTGGCGCCCGAGCGCTACTCCGTCGAGCATTGATCCGCCGGTCCGTTCTCGATTGCAGTGCGCAGGTCCCCTCCTGCGCACTTTTTTTATGCCTGTTCCATCCTCGTTGCAGGGATTACCGCTCAATTTCTTTCTGTTTTATTTCACAATCAGGAGAATGTTAGGTATCTATTAATGACTATATGTTCATATAGTATTATTTGCTCCTGATCCCGTCACTCCTGTTGTGTTGTGGCTTGTTGCTCCTCTCCTGATTGCAGTGCATTACGGTTTGCTGCGGGCCCGGAGTCTTTATCAGCATGAACCCTGTAACGACAACGGTATGTTTCGAAAAAAACTCTCCTTGATGATGGTGCCGGCGCTGCTGTCGGCATCGCCGGCAGCTTTTGCCACGAACGGCATGAACCTGGAAGGGTACGGGACGAAATCCCACGCGCTTGGCGGGACAAGCATGGCATACGATACCGGAAACTCGGCGGTTATGAACAACCCGGCGACCCTTGGCATGATGGAGGACGGCTCCCGTGAGTTTGGTGCAGGCATAAAAGGTCTGCATCCGGATGTCAATCTTGACTATTACGGACTGCTCGAGGAGTCCGGGGGAGATGCCTACTTATATGCCGTCACTCTCCTACATGCGCAGGGACAGAAACATCTCCTGGGGAGTAGCCCTGCTGGCCCAGGGCGGGGTGGGCACGGAATACGGCAGCAATTCTCCGCTTTTCAGCTACGGGATGCCGATGTCCGGAGATGAGATGGTCCCGTTGAGCGGAAAGGAGATCCGTTCTGAAGTCGGCGTTGGACGCCTGATGTTGCCCGTTGCATACAACCTGACGGAAAATACGACAATCGGTATATCGGCGGATCTGATTTGGGCAAGCATGGATCTGAGGATGGATATGGACGGAGCAAATTTCGGGGCGATGGCGATGCAGGGTATTGGCGGCAGGGTCGGAGGTTCAATGTTTGCCACCCTGCAGGGCATGATCGGTTCCGGTGTCACGAATATCAACTACGTGGTATGATTTCTCCAACTGACAACGCGCTTCTTGGAGAAGCGGTGGGCTACGGTACCGGATTCAAGCTGGGATTTACCCACAGATTCAGCAGAAAATTCACTGTAGGGGGAAGTTTCCATTCCCGGACCTGGATATCCGATATCGAGACATCGAAAGCTGTTCTCTCTTTTTCCGGAACCGGCGATGCATTTCCTGAAGGCAATGCGGTCGAAGTTACGGGCACCATGAAAGTCAGGAATTTCGAATGGCCGGCAGTTTTCCGCCGGTTTCGCCTTTTACCCATCCGATCGCTGGATGATCGCGGCCGATGTCAAACACCTCGACTGGTCTTCGGCAATGGGGAAGTTCTCGACATCCTTCACTGCTGACAGCAATCCCGTAACCGGCCCCATTGCCTGGACAGCGGCTCGATGTGGACATGATGCAGGCGTGGAAGGACCAGACGGTGGTCTCTCTTGATGTGCAGTTCCGTGCGACTGACAGGCTTTCGTTGCGTTGCGGAGCGAGTTTCGCTTCGAATCCCGTGCCTGCCGAATATCTCAATCCCCTGTTTCCTGCGATAACCGGAAATCATTACACGGCAGGATTCGGATACCGGGTAACGCACCGTTCGACACCGGCTGCCGCATTCGCATGGGCACCGGAAGTGACGCAAACCAATGCCGCCGGCGTCGACATCAGCCACAGCCAGCTCAACTGGTCGCTGAACTTTACCCATGGCCTCTGAGGCAATCCCGGAATGAAATCCCGATCCAGCCGGAACCGCTCCGGGGTGCTTGACGGTATCATCGGGAACCGCCAAAGGCAAAGGCGCCCATGATGGCGCCTTTGCTGGTTCCGGGAAGTTCCCTTTTCTCAGTTTTCGTCAAGCTTAAAACCGATGTTCACGGTTACCTGCCAGTAAGCGATTTTCTGATTTTCGACATGGCACCGGGTTTCAACGATCTCCACCCACCGGATATTTCTTACCGATTCGGAAGCTTTTGCGACCGCATTGTTCACCGCATCCTCGATACTGTTCTGCGATGATCCGACAATCTCGATTTTTTTATAGATGTGAGCACTCATGGCTGATATGGTTTTCATGGTTAGTGGAGCAATCGCGCGGCGGAAGGTATTCCCGGCATAACCCGCAGCAATAAGGGAAAATAGGTTTCATCGGGGAAAAATAATTCCCGTGATCGCTTTTTTTTGAGAAGCAGCGCAGGAGGTTTTTGTCCCGAAGATGCCTAAACTGTTTTTTTTGTGAAATTTATCTGTGATAACGGGTTTAATAAAAAAGTTCCCTCCAGGGCGATTTTTTTTGGGAGTCGGGCTATCGTATATTTTTATATAACCAATCAACTATATAAAAATATACTTGTCGAAAAAGTATTCCGGAAAACTTTTCCGGTGCGGCATACAGGGCTTCCGTTCCCGTTGTTGATGAAGCTGTGAGGGGACGGTTTTTTTATTCCTGGATGCTTGTCGTAAAAGAGTCTGCATGCGGATAGCCTCCGGCTGGCTGTATGCGATTCGGTCGGGATGGATTCCTGCCGGAATTGCTGCGGGGTGATGCTCCGGACTTCGAGCCTTGAGAGGAGAAGGTTCTGAGAACGGGCGCTTTCATGCTGTTTGCATTCCCATCCCGACCCTGATTTTCAGAAGGCTGAGCCGCCCTGTGTGGATATCTGTCCGGTCGAGGCGCTGCAGAAGCGTCCTGACGGCATCGTGGATTTCGACGGGCGCCGCTGCATCGGCTGCAAGGCCTGCGCCCAGGCATGTCCCTACAATGCGCTTTACATCGATTCCGACAGCCATACGTCCGCCAAGTGCAACTACTGTGCGCATCGCAAGGAGGTCGGGCTGCAGTCGGCTTGTGTGACGGTCTGCCCGCAGCAGGCCATCGTTTCCGGAGATCTCGACGATCCGTCAAGCAAGATCGCCGCACTGGTCGCTGTCGAGCAGACCGTGGTGCGCAAGCCCGAGAAAGGCACTTCACCGAAACTGTATTACATCAACGGTGACGGAGCATCCCTCGATCCGTTGCAGACTCCGTTTCAGGAGGCATACCACTGGAGCGCCCAGGCAAGGGGGTGTCGGCCATTTCGCGGGCAAGGGCAAGGCTTGTTTGAATGCCTCGGAGACTGTCATGTCCGCCAATCTGCGCATAGAACAAGGTTATCAACTGTTGCCAGCCCGTGTAATACTTCGTGTAGTGGTTGCTTTGGTGCTGCTTTTCGAGTTTCTCGAATTCATATCTCGGAAAAATCTTTAGCAACTCACCCGGCAGTGTCGTAACTTGCTTCATGGTCTGGAACTCCTTGTGAATACGGCTGATATCAATTGTTTTGTCACTTTTAATATCGCCGTTTCTCAAGTGTTTTCAGACCTTTTTTATTTTTTCCCGGACACTACTGATTTGTTGGAAGAATTTCCTGAATATGCTGTTTCTTATTCTGCCGAATCCTCTTATTTTTGCTCATGAAGCTCTCTACCTATTTGGTTTGGTGTTCTGTACTGGTAATTTCGTCGTTACCCATTACTATATAACACTTTACGCCCATAGATGAGGGCTTTTTTTATACGGAATCGCTCAGGTCAGGTTTTAATATCGCCGTTTCTCAAGTGTTTTCAGACCTTTTTTATTTTTTCCCGGACACTACCTGAAAAAGTGTCGATCCTGCAAACACTCCGTCCCGGTAAAACCGGGACGGTTTTTCGCCAATACCCAGATCAAGACATTTATGGCTGCAGTTACCACGCGAGGCATCAACCTGTTCCTGTCATCCGTGTTTGCCGGATTGCTGCTTTTGCTTCCTGCTGCAGCATTCGCGGTGGCATCGGTTCCTGTGCATGAGGGCGGACAACTTGCATGGTGGGTATGGATGCTCGCGCTTTTCGTTTTCACCTTTCTGCTTGGAATCATTGCCGTCATTGCCGGCGTGGGAGGGGGAGTGCTGTTTGTACCGATTGTCAGCAGCTTTTTCCCCTTTCATCTCGATTTTGTTCGTGGAGCAGGTTTGCTCGTGGCGCTTTCCGGAGCCCTTTCCGCTGGTGCTCCACTGCTCAGGAAAGGGCTTGCCAACCTCAAGCTTGCGCTTTCCATGGCGCTCATCGGTTCGATAAGCTCCATTGTCGGAGCGATGGTCGGTCTGGCCATGCCTGAAAAAACCGTTCAGTTACTGCTTGGCCTGACCATCATGTTCATTTCCTTTGTCATGTACCGCTCGAAAAACTCGGCGTATCCGAAAATCGATGAACCGGATGCACTTTCAAGGGCCCTGAAAATATACGGGATATACTATGACGAGCACCTCAAGAAAGATATCAACTGGCAGATCCATCGAACCCCGTTGGGGCTGGCGCTGTTCATCCTTATCGGGTTTATGGCGGGCATGTTCGGTCTGGGCGCTGGTTTTGCCAACGTACCGGTATTCAATCTCGTGCTTGGTGCGCCGTTGCGTGTTTCTGTGGCGACAAGCGTTTTCGTGCTCTCGATCAACGATACTGCAGCTGCCTGGGTGTACCTGCACAAAGGGGCCGTGCTGCCGCTCATTGCCGTGCCTTCCATTGCAGGCATGATGCTCGGTACGAAAATCGGTGCGAAACTGCTGACGAAAATCCACACCAACATGGTTCGGCGCATCGTCATCGCCCTGCTTGCCGTTGCCGGTCTGCGGGCGCTTTTCAAAGGATTGGGAATCTGAAACGATTATCTTCAAACCAGCTATGAAAGAAGCCGTTCATGCGGACAGGGTACAGCTTACCTATGCTTCCGTGCTTGGAATCGCATCGACTCTCGGAATGATTCTCATTGCCGCGGGATATGTGCTCTATGTTTTCGAACTGCTGCCATCCTCGGCATCTGCTGCCGATATCGCCGCGCACTGGCACCTCAGGGCTTCGGAACTGCACCATGCGGTTCATGTGCCGTCCGGCTGGGACTGGACCGGGCAGCTCGGACGTGGTGATGTGCTGAGCTATGTCTCGATCATCTATCTCTCGGCATCGACCATCTTCTGTCTGGCATTCATTGTGCCTGCATTCATCAGGGAGAAAGACCAAATCTATACCGTAATTACGATCCTGCAGGTTTGTGTACTGGTTTTTGCAGCAACAGGAATCATATCCGGTGGGCATTAGGCTTGTTTTGTTTATGCTTTTCACAGGGAAAAACCACAGGGAATTCTTGTTTCTTTCCCTTCTAATATTTATAATTATATAATTGTCTGGTTATATAGTTAATCATGCGGCTGCAGCCGTCGAAAATCTTGCACCGAAAGAACACCCAAAAAACAGGAGGAATCCATGTCTGAAATTATCGCCAACCGTACGCTCGACTGCTCAGGAATGAACTGCCCGCTGCCCATTCTCAAGACCAAGAAAGAGATCGACCAGATGCAGAGCGGCGAAGTCCTGAAAATGATCTCGACCGATCCCGGATCGGCAAACGATATGTCCTCCTGGTCGAACAGAACCGGTCACAAGATCGTCGGCAGCTCCTCAGAAGGCGGTTCCTATACCTTCTATATCCAGAAATCCTGAACTGAGACACCACGATGGCAGATACCAAAAAACTCGCGATTATTGCATCCAAAGGCACGCTCGACTGGGCATACCCGCCCTTCATTCTCGCCTCTGCGGCTGCGGCCATGGATATGGAAGCCATGGTATTCTTCACCTTTTACGGTCTTCCCCTTCTGAAAAAGGAGCTCGACCTGAAAGTCACTCCCACCGGCAATCCAGCCATGCCGATGAAGATGCCTTTTGGCAGCAAGGATTTCCAGAATATCAATTGGCCGATTCCCAACCTGATTTCCGGCAATGTTCCGGGCTTCGACAACATGGCCACCATGCTCATGAAGGAGACCTTCAAAAAGAAAGGCGTCGCCACCATCGAGGAACTGCGGGAGATGTGCATCGAGAGCGGAGTGCGCTTTGTCGCCTGCCAGATGACCATGGAGGTTTTCGGATTCGAAAAGAAGGACTTCATCGACGGAGTGGAATATGCCGGTGCGGCCATGTATCTCGAACATGCGGCAGAGGCCAACATTTCACTCTTCATCTGATTAGCTGAGCCCCTCGCTTCCTTGTTCAATCGCCGGCACACCAGTCGTCTGTGCCGGCAAGTGTATTGTTATGTCGGATATATTTCCGGATCGTGCCATGCCACCGCCTTCGTCAGTTTTTCCGTATTTAACAATTGTTAAATTTCCTGTTGCTTTTGATACCGTTTATCAGTAGCTTTAACCGGTGTTTGCTCTCCTCCATTCCAGATTGTATTGCTCCGTTGTCGATACCATAACGGCACCCGCCCCAAGGGGAATAACCCACAGGGGAGCCAGGCGGGTCCGTCCTGTCAGTGCGATTTATCCGTCAGGGTGCGTTTTCCGGTTCTATCCTGTTTCAGTAACATTTTCCTGATTGCCTATGGATGGGTTATCAGCACCGGGACAAGATCCCCGCACGCACTGGGATGCAATCTATACAACCGCAGTTCCTTCCCTGCTGAGCTGGCACCAGCAGTACCCCCGAGAGTCGCTCGAGCTTGTTGAGGCATCGGGTATACGCGCCGACAGTCCGATTATCGATGTCGGTGGAGGCGCATCGGTTCTGGCGGACTGCCTGCTGCATCAGGGATACTCCGACATCACCGTACTCGACTGTTCAAGGGCTGCCATTGAAGAGTCACAGCACCGTCTGGGCTCCATGGCGGAGGAGGTCAAGTGGCGAGTGGCGGATATCAGGTACTATCGTTCTGAGGGAAAATTCACATTGTGGCATGATCGCGCGCTGTTTCATTTTCATGGTCGAAGCGGAGGAGCGCAGAAAGTATCTTGAAACGCTCGATGCATGCCTGGATGAAAACGGCCATGTGGTGCTCGGCACCTTTGCTCCGAGCGGGCCGCAGCGGTGCAGCAATCTCGAAGTCATGCGCTATGACGAGCCGATGATTTCCGAACTGTTCGCTCCCCGATTCAGGGTGGTGACCACCATGTTTGCCCACCATGAAACTCCGAGAGGCGAACAGCAGGATTTTCTGTTTTTCTATATGCGCAGACATGGCACATGAGCGTTACACAAAGAATCTTTTCTTTTGGTTATTCGATTATATGGTTATATAATTGATTTTAGGGTTTATGCAATGCATTGCCTGTCGAGGACTATTCGGGCCCTTATTTCCGTTTTGCTTTTGCATGCAGTTGCTTGAAGGCATTGGACCGTTTCAACAGAGATCAGGCATTTATGATATCGACAACGCTTACAGCAGGGATATCCCTTGCGGATCAGGCATGGCAGGACTCTGCAGGAACTGCGTTCAGCGGAAAAGGAGGCGAGCATGGCTCCTGAACGCAATTCACCTTTTTTTTTCAGGTGCAACCTGAAACAGGCCCGTTCGGAAGCCGATGGTGTGGAAAAGGGGCGGGATGGTGCAGAAACCGATGGCCACCCGGGATGCGCCGCAGATTTATGTGACGAGTGCGTTCGGCTTGTGCCTGGTAACGTGAAGCAGGGCGGCCAGCATATCGATGAACACTACCGCCTGACCTGACGGCCGGATTTTACCGGCTATGCCCGGCAGGTCCTTACCGAGAGCGGCCATGAGACCCTGTGCCGTTGGCCGTCATGCCAGTGTGAAACAAGCTTCTTTTCAAGATCGGTTACCGGATCATGGCCGTTTACCCTGATGAAACGGCTGACTGCAGACCAGGTACGGATGTAGCCAAGCAGTTCCTCCCGTGTCCACGAAACACTCATGCCGAAAGCCTGAGATGGCAGTTCCCTCAGCGGCAGTTCGATACCGGCGTATCCGGAGTCTGCCAGAGCTCTTTCTGCAGGCCAGAACGGCCCCATCTCGGAGTGAAAGAACTCCTGCAGAACACTGTCTGTCTCCTTGTTTTCCATGAACACCGCTCCATAGGTCCAGATCGCCAGCACGCCTTCCGGAACCAGCACCCGTTTTGCTTCCCTGAAAAAACTCCCGATGTCGAACCAGTGCAGGGCCTGGGCCACCGTGATGAGATCGACGGTTCCTGCAGCCAATCCCGATGCTTCAGCCGGCGCTACCCGGTAGCTGATGCGCGGGTGAGGGGTTGCGGCATCGATCTGCTTCCGGCTGGCGTCGGTTGCCGTGACATGCCGGAAGTGCCTGACAAGACCAAGAGCCGCCTGTCCGGTTCCGGTCGCGCAGTCCCACACCTCACCTGTCGCCGGAGCGATATCTGAAAGCCACGTGAAAAGCGTTTCCGGATATGATGGTCTGAACGCGGCATAGCATCTGGAAACCCCTGAGAAGTGGTCGTTGAATCCGTCAGGATTCGGTGTTGCTCTTTGTGTTCTCTCTGGCATTGCTCACGCCTTGTCCGTTATGTTTTTTGCGATGGCGGTTTTGTCAGCGTACGGTTGCAGAAAAATTCCTGCCATTCATCCTCCCGGAAATCGCTCGAGATGCCGAGAATTTCCAGAAAAGAAGGAATGACGCTTCCACGGCAGGAGAGTTCGCCATCATAATCAATCGTTCTGACGTTGTCCTGCCCGAAAGCCGATGCAAATCCGGCAATGCGTGAAGGGTAATCGACAAGCCAGGAATCTTTTCCTGTATAGGCGAATGAATCCTTGTCACATCCAGGACAGATGCGGTGCTTTTCCATTTCACGGGAGTAGGAGCGAAGAAAGGTGACCGGTTCACGCAGATACATGATGATTTCTGTCGAACCGCCAGCCAGCATCCCGGCGAGCCGCGTCATCTCGTCAGGATAGCGGAGATAAGAAATCCCCTCGGCAGAGAAAACAATGGTGTCGCAATCTGAGTGTGCGATGAAGTTCGTGATGTCATGATGTACCCTTTTTCTGAAATCGTGATCAATCAAGGCTTTGCCGCTGTGCTTGAAAGGGGAGCTTCTCTGGAAGCGCATTGCCGCGGCATGCAGCTCGACGTGGTTGTCCGGGATGTACGCACCCCTGAAAAATGCTATGCCGAGCCTCTCCAGCCTTGGACGGTTTTTGCCGAGGAATGCCTGTATGGACGTTGACCCGGTTTTGTGGATGCCGGCATGAACAACAATTCGTTTTTTGTGCCTCATGAGAGTGTTGCGGTTTTCCGGATTTCCTGATCATCCTCGCTGCGTCGTGTGAGGACTGCCATGAGGGCTTCGACGATTGAGTTCAGGGGGACGTTTCCGGTATCAGCAATGAAATCGGGCTGTACGGGGGGTTCGTAAGGGCTGCCTATGCCTGTCATGAGAGGAATCTCTCCTCTTCTGGCTTTCTGATACAATCCTTTGGGATCCCGCTCTTCGCAGACATCGAGCGGCGCAGAGACGTAAACTTCGAGAAAGTCCCTTTCTCCCACGAGCTCTCTGGCCATCTGACGATCTTTTATGAAGGGGGAAATGAATGCGGTTATCACGATCAGTCCGGCGTCCATCATCAGTCTGGCGACTTCTGCGACACGCCGGATATTTTCCACCCGGTCAGCTTCACTGAAACCAAGGTCCCGGTTCAGTCCCTGCCGGATGTTGTCGCCGTCAAGAATGTATGTTCGCATCCCTGTCCGGTGAAGCTCGATGTCAAGGGCATTGGCGAGAGTTGATTTTCCGGAGCCCGACAGACCCGTCAGCCAGATCACCCTTCCTTTGTGATGGTTGAGTTTTTCCCTGTCGGCACGCCCTACTGAAAGAGGCTGTTGGTGGATGTTTGCCGCTCTGCGGAGGCTGTGGCGGATCATACCGGCAGCTACCGTCGCGTTGGTGTAGCGGTCGACGAGAATGAATGAGCCCAGCACTTTTCTCTCGCTGTAACTGGTGATGGCAAGGGGTTTTCCTGTTGCAATGTTGCAGACACTGATATCATTGAGGCCGATCTGCCGACAGGACTCGTGGCTGAGGGTGTCAATGCCGATACGGTATTTGATGGCAGTTATCGATGCCGGAACCCACTGTGTTGCAAGCTTGAGTTCGTAGGTCCGGCCGGCAAGCCCGGGATCGTCGTGCATCCATACCAGCACAGCTTCGAACTGGTCGCTCATTGTTACCGGTTCCCTGGCAAGTGTGAGCACGTCGCCCCGCGATATATCGATCTCCCTGTCGAGCAACAGCGTGACGGCGTCACCTGCAGAGGCGTGCTCACGTGAGCCCTCCATGGTGATGATGTCGCGTATTTCAGCCGTCTGACCGGAAGCCGTCACCCTGATGAGGTTTCCCTTGCTGACGATCCCCTCGGCAACCGTCCCGCTGTAACCGCGGAACTGCGCATCAGGGTGATTCACCCACTGTACCGGAAACACCGGTTTCCCGCTGGCAGAGTGCTTGATTTCAAGTGATTCGAGCCATGCCATAAGCGTGGGCCCGCTGTACCAGGGCATGCAATCGGAGCTTTTTGTGACATTCTCTCCGCTGAGTGCACTGATCGGGATTGCTGAAAGGCTGTTTATGCCAAGTCGTTTCGCGAAAGGAAGAAACGATGCCCTGATGTCGGTGAATATCTTTTCTCTGAATCCTGCAAGATCCATCTTGTTGACGGCCAGCACGATATGACGGATTCCCATTATCGAGACGATGCACGCATGACGTCTTGTCTGGAGAAGCGAACCCTTTCGTGCATCCACAAGCAGTATGGCGGCATCGGCAGTCGATGCTTCGGTAGCCATATTGCGCGTGTACTGTTCATGCCCCGGTGTGTCCACAACGATGAAACGGCGCTTTGCGGTTGCGAAAAACCGGTAGGCCACATCGATCGTTATTCCCGGCTCCCGTTTGGCTGAAAGACCGTCTACCAGAAGAGCGAAGTCGAGGTTCCCGCCTTGTGTGCCGTATCTGCCCGATTCAAGTTCGAGTTGTTCGGCCTGGTCATCGAAAAGCATTTTCGACTCCCAGAGCATTCTTCCTATAAGGGTGCTTTTTCCATCGTCAACGCTTCCGCAGGTGATGAAGCGCAGAAGGTCCTGCTGACAATGTTCTTCAAGGAATGACCGGAATGTTCGGGGCTTGGGCTTGCCATGACCGGTGTTGCCGTGATGCATCTAGAAATATCCCTCGCTTTTTTTCTGTTCCATGCCGGCGTTCGAGTCAGTGTCGATCAACCTTCCCTGTCGTTCCGAGTTGCGGGCATTGACAAGCTCCATGATGATCTCTTCCACATTGCCGGCATCAGATTCCACCGCTCCGGTCAGGGGATAGCAACCGAGTGTGCGGAACCGTACGGTTTTCGAGACCGCCTTTTCACCGGGAAGCAGCCTGAACCGGTCGTCAGTTCAGGCCGCTGATTTTTCGGGTCCCATCGGTGTGTTGAGGTTCGGAACGAGAAAATGCGTTCCTTTGCCCGCGATTTCTCCTCATCTCTGCGGGCACCGCCAAAAACCACGTCGAACCGGTAGTGATCGAGTGCCTGTTTGAGCGCTTCGGTTTTGGTGATGGCGGTGTGCATTGCCGAACCGTGATCAAAGGGATTGATATCCTTTTCGACAGCTTCAGGATTGATGTGCACCAGCAGGTCGATGCCGTCCGTTCCGGAAATGGTGTCGCGAAAAAGATACATCTCCCGGAACTTCCATCGGGTGTCTACATGAAGCAGGGGAAACGGGATGCCTGCCGGGTGGAACGCTTTCCTTGCAAGATGCAGCATCACCGAACTGTCCTTGCCGATGGAGTAGAGCATGACCGGATTTTCCGATTCTGCCAGGGCTTCCCGCATAATATGGATGCTCTCGGCCTCGAGTTGTCTGAGGCCGGGAGGATACGGGGATTTTACAGGCATGGTTGACGCTTGCGGAGCCGTTGCAGAAAAATAATGTTTCATGCAGAGCGCATCGGATAAACTGTCGGGATTGTTATGTGCAGCCATGGCAAGTACTCCGTCGGGAAAGATAGCGATGCCATGAAGACGTATACGGCAACGAATCTTCTCTTCCGTGATGTCGGCGATTCCTTGTTCTGGGACAGGGCATGTTTTCAAAGTATAAAAAATATAAGACATGATAGTATATTATGCCGTAGTAAGTCTACGGTAACTGTCGCGGAATATCATCTTCCATTCGGGGCTCTGCCGCACCGTTTTTTTCCCGGATCCCGGTTTTGCTGCTTATTGCCATGAACGATCTCTTTGATTTGCTTCTGGTTTCCAGTCCGAACGGCGGCGGACTTTTTTTTCTGTATGAGGGTATTCCCTACCTGCTTGACAACTTCAATACGACCGGTCTTTCCTTGGGCAAAGACATTGCATTACGTGGTATCCAGTCGTCCCTGATCAGGGTTTATGACCGGGGTTCGGTTGATCTCGATGGAAAAGCCCTCTCTTTTTCCGATATCCACGATATCTGCCTGTACGGTGACACATTTTGTTTTGTCGGGACCGGAGGAAACGAAATTGTCAGGATGACGCTTGAGGGGAGGGAAACCGATCGGTGGACTTATCCGGGAGAGGAGGACTCGATGCACATCAACTGCCTTGCCGTGTGGAATGGGCGTCTCGTGTTTTCTGCATTCGGGGATTTCAGGGAGCACCGGGGGTACAAGGGAAGAACGCAGCGCGCCGGGTTTGTGCAGGATCTGCTTTCCGGTGAGCGCATTATCAAAGAGCTTTCACAGCCTCACAGCCTCACAGCCTGACCCCTTCGGGAAGCAACCTGTTGCTTGCGGACTCGGAGAACAGGAGTATTCATGAATACGACGCTTCAGGAAATCTCCTGCGTACGAAAGTTCTCAATGGCTATACGCGAGGCATTCTTGTTTCAGGCAGGACGCTCTTCGTCGGTTTAAGCCTTTCGAGAAATGTCGAAGAGACCGAACTCGGAACTGCGACTCTTGTTGCGCTTGAGCGTGATTCATGGCGGGAATCGGGTAGAATCGAGCTGCCGGCAAATGAAATCTATTCCATCCGGCAGCTTGATGTCCAGCCGGAATCCCTGCGGTATCTTGCCGCTATTGCATCCAGTTCGTTTGCCTCGCTGCTCGGCCGCTGCCGTGAGCTTGAGCACGCAAAGGGCGTGCTGCACAGGCGTTGCCGTGAACTTGAGCAGGCAAAAGATTCGCTGCATAGCCGTTGTCGTGAACTTGAGCAGACAGTGGAAAGGATTTCCTGTTCAAACGGCGGGAACATTGACAGGATGATCCGGAAGTTTTCGAAATCATGCAGGAAACGTCTTGCCAGGCTGACCGGGAAGCAGCAGCAGGATCACTGATGGCGTCTGATCAGGCGGAAGCACCTTCGGAGAGTCTTGCCAGGAGGAATGCGACTCCCTGCTCCCGGAAATCGTCGGTGCCGGATCTTCCACCGTGCAGCACGATGCGGTCCGGTCTGCCGCTACCCCGGTTACTATGATAGCGGGTCTATCTCGTTTTCCTGAAAAACCACCGGTATGTGGCAGCCAGGGGGATTGCGTAGAGGTCGGCAATGATGAAGTTGAGCACCGCATTCTGCCAGAATCCGAGCAGGATCGAAACGGACGTATCCAGCACGAACCACACCGTGACGGAGGCGGCAAGAGCGATCCATCCATCACGGCTGCCGCTGCGGAACGGTCCGTACAGCACTCCGAGTAACGATATGCCCCAGCCGGCCATCACCGCACCGACAACTCCGTGAGCAAATCTGATATAGCGTGCTGCCTGTTCATCGAACCCCGAGAAGCGGTCCGGCACGAAATAGAGGAGCTGGCTGATAGAACCGGAGGCAAGTTCCGGAAGAAAAACCATTGCCACACCTGCGGCGATGATCGACCAGCTTACGGATACCATCCATTTCCACCAGAACATGTTATGCTGCGTTCGGCGTCCTGAAGAGCTTTTTACGGATCTCGAGGGTGATTTCATTGGTTCGGGGTTGTCGTACTGGTTAACGCAACGTCATTTCTGAACACAAGATAACCTGAAAAGCCGTTAATGCCAGCATGGTGTTCTGGGTAATGCGCCGTCAATATGGGCGGAAAAGTTTTGCATTTAAGATTTATACAGTATAAATTTACACTGTATAAATCAACAGCTATGGCAAGACCACCAAAGGAACGGCAGTTCGCGAATCTGCCTGAATTGATCAAGGATGCCGCATGGCGGCAGATAACGCAATCCGGGGCATCTTCCCTCTCGCTGAGGGGTATTGCCCGTGATCTCGGCATTACCGCTCCGGCGATCTACAACTATTTTCCCGACCGTGACGCCCTTGTGACGTCGCTGATTGCCGATGCCTATGCGTCCTTCGGCGACTGCCAGCTTGCCGCGAGGGATGCGTTTGCCGGTCAGGGCAAAGAGCTTGACCGGTTGCGGGCAACAGGGCTTGCCTATCGCAGATGGGCGCTGGACCATCCGCACCGGTACCTGCTCATTTTCGGCAATCCTGTTCCGGGATACGAGCCGCCCATGGAGGAACTCCTGCCGGTCATGATGCGCTCACTTGGCGCGCTGGTCGGAACCATTGCCGAGCTGCATGCGCTCGGACGCCTTGAAACAGGCCGTCTGCCGCTTCCGCTCATCGATACCGATCACCGGTTTTTCAGTCTCCTGGAAAATGCCGATGAAGGCATGCTTGCTGTTTACGCGATCTCAATAGCTGTCTGGTGCCGTGTGCATGGGTTGGTATCGCTTGAAATTACCGGTCAGCTGCCTCTTTTCGGAGAGGATGGGGCCGCGCTCTACCGGTTCGAACTCGATGCAATCTGCAGGCAGTTCATTCGTTCACCGGAAGATGATACGGGTGTCATTCCACGAACCGGAACAGTGAGGGAACCATGAAAGCGCTCATCTTTGACGGATCGCCGGAAGGCGACTCCACCGGAATCCGTGTAACAGGGGAACTCGGCAATCTTCTTGCAGCAGCAGGGTACGATGCCGAACATGTGGTGCTGAGGGAGAGAACCATAGGAAACTGCAACGGCTGCTTCCAGTGCTGGCTGAAAACCCCGGGTATCTGCGTCATCGACGACGACAACCGGGAGCTTTCGCGCAGGATGATTGCAAGCGATCTGCTGGTTCTGCTGACACCCGTGACCTTCGGCGGATATTCGCCTGAACTGAAGAAGATGCTCGACCACCTGATTGCCAACATCTCGCCGTTTTTTGCACGAATCGACGGTGAAACGCACCACCGAAGGCGGTACGACTCCTACCCTGACCTGCTGGCTGTTGGCTGGCAGAACGAGCCCGATGCCCGGCAGGAGGCGGTATTCCGCCATCTTGTCCTGCGCAATTCGATCAACTTCTACTCGGCCGGAACCGGTTGTACGGTCATCCAGGCCAAACGAAGCCCGGATGAGATTCGGGGAGAGCTGACGGCATTGCTGTCGAACTTCCGGAACCCGAAGACGCAATCTGATGCACAGCAATTGTCTTTGCCTGAGCCATCGGCCCTGAATCGACCGGTGCGGAAAGCGGTGCTGCTGGTGGGCAGTCCCAGAATGACAAAAAGCTCGTCGGCATCGCTTGGCGGCTATCTCGTCGAGGAACTGGAATCTCGCGGAGTCATTACTGATACCTTCCAGATCCACAAGGCACTCCGCGATGACGATCATCTTGCCCGTCTGCTCGAGGCTGTCGATAATGCGGATCTCTCCATCCTCGCGTTTCCGCTCTATATCGACAGCATTCCGGCACCGACGCTCACCCTCATGAGCATGATTGGCGAGCGTTGCGGCAAACAATCGCCGCAACGGGGGTTTGCGGCCATCGTGAACTGCGGGTTCATCGAGGCATTTCATAACGACACAGCACTGGGTATCTGCGCGGAATTTGCCAGAGAATCGGGTTTTACATGGATGGGCGGTGTTTCCATAGGCGGCGGCGAAGGACTGGTGCATGGACGCCCGTTCCGCACTCTTGGTGGTCCCGCAATTCCGTTCAAAAAGGCGCTCGTGCGGGTTGCCGAGGCCTTTGCCGAGGGTCAACCGGTTCCTGACGATGCCCGTCAGCAGCTTGCCAGACCATTTGTTCCCGGCTGGGTCTACCGGATCGTCGGCTCCATGAACTGGAAAAAGCAGGCCCGCCGCAACGGAATCCTGCAAAAGCTCGGTGATCAGCCCTACCGGAGAGCCTGAGACTGGTACTATTCTCCTTTTTTGTTGAACCGGCCGGAACCTGTGCAAGGTTGCGGTTCACTTTGCCGTCATAAAGGGTGACAAAGGCATTTTCGCAAACAACTGCTTACCGATGCGGGGAAAAAAAGGAGATAACAAGCAGACAGCTGAACCATTATGAGCACATCAGAAATCGTGGGCAACGTCCCTTGCAATCGCCAGCTTCATCATCCTTGCCGTGACCGGCATCCTCATTGTTCTTCAAGATCGAGGGCGGTTATATCAAGCCGGTGCACGAATGGCTGAGCTGGGCAATGGTGGCGGGTGTCGTGCTGCACACCGTCGCGAACTGGAAGGCTTTCCTGCTTTTCGAGAATTCCGGCAGTCTCGGTCATTTCGGTCGGCCTGGTCGTTACCGTGCTTTCGGTCTTCATGCCCGCGTCCAGGGATGGCGGCAATCCCAAAGCGAAGATGATGAAGGCAATCCAGTCCGCAAAGCTTGAAACGGTTGCAGAAATCGCCGGTAAAGAGAGCGACGACGTTGTCTCGGCGCTCGCCGAAAAAGGCATCGCCGTGGACGATCCCGGCATGTCGGTCCGTGAGATCGCAAAACGGAACGACATGGAAGCAATGGAAGTGATTGGGCTGGTCTTCAGGTGAGATATCGCTATCCAGTACGTTTGAAGCCGGGCATCGTCCCGGCTTTTTTTATTATAATTTCAGTAAAGAGATCCCGATCAGAGGAGGTAAAGATCTATGAAGACGAAAGAATTTGATAAAGCGTTTGATGAAGGAAAGGATGTTACCGTTTACCTTGATTTGAGTAAGGCCCGACGCATAAAACAGCAGCATAAACGTGTGAATGTCGATTTTCCGGTATGGATGATCGACTCGCTCGATAAAGAGGCAACACGGCTTGGCGTTTCGCGACAGTCCGTGATAAAGGTCTGGCTTGCCGAGCGGCTTCAGCAACAGAAGGGATGAACAATCATTGATTCCGCCGTAACTCATCAGTTCGATAGTTCATATACGAAAGTCACTCAGAGCGCTTTCAGATCGAATCCGTACCTGAGATAGCTGATCATTCCATTGCCGCCATGGATATTTTCTACCCATGCGTTTTCATTGTGGCTGATGGCGATAATCTCTTTCGTACCGGTTTTCAGAAATGCAGTGGCAACGGTGTTCAGCGTATCGAGCTCTTTGGCTGAAAACTTTCCCGCGTCGAAAGAACGGCTTTCAGCCGGAAAAAACCGTTCTCCGGTTCCGCCATCAGGGAATTCCTGCTCACTGATGGTGAGGTCTCCTTTTTTTTCCATCCACTCGAAAATACTGTTGAAATTATCCGGAACCGGTCCCAACGGGATAGCGCAGTAACGGGTGCCACTGATCGAAAACCCCGATCGTTTAAAGTGCAGAAAGTCGGCATAGAACAACAGCTTGTTCAGTTTGGTCTTCCAGGGCTTGAGTTTTTCCGCAAAAAAGACAACCATTTCGCCGAGCCTTTCAAGGCTCGGTTTCAGGTATCCCGAGTATTCATCGGGCAATTTGGAGCCCATAAGGTATTCTTCGATGTCTACGCAGTTTGTTTTTTTTCGGTTTTCTATCAGCTGCTGGATTCTGGCGTTCAGTTTTTCAAGTTGATTTCCCTTCAATGCGCCGCTCAGGCATACGATTTTCCGGAACTCCTCAGGATCCTGGGCAACCTGTATCAATCGGGCGTTCGATTCGCTTGGAACCTCTCCCTGCTCATAATTTCTGTAGGTGTTTGTTCCGAGTCCGAGCACTTCCGCCATTTTTGCAGCTGAAAGCCCGTAGGCCCCGCGTATTGATCTGATTTCTTCGGGAAAGGGCAGGTTGTGTTCGTCGCGATACTGGTTGTAGACCTGAACAAGGTTGATGTCATCGAGTTCGATGGATGTGAACTGCTGTTGCGTATCGTCGCAGCGGTATACATGGTAACAAACCGGGTATTCCTTTTTTCGGAATATCATGGTTCGCGCCTCTTTTATAAGCGTCATTTCCCTACCGCTCATCGGGCTTTTCATGGTCATTCTGTTTTGAGAGGATATGGCATCCTGTGTTCGGCAATGTGAAACGAAATGCAGATAACGCTCGTGTCAGGCAATCCTTTAGTGATTTTGATATAGATTTCGCGTCGTTTCACCTCTTTTCCGAACACCCGCATTTCAGGCCCTTTGTTCAGGATGTCATCGATGGGCCCGTCGCTGTAATCCTCAGCCTCGAGATTTTCGATTATTTTTTGCCTGTCCACGGGTCTTATTTCAAGGTCGAGCAGTGTCTGGGCATTTTTGCCCCGGTCATCCCGGAATACAATGCTCCATATTCTCAGCTTGCCCTTGAAGTCCCGAAGAAATGCATGGACCTGATGTTTTGTTGCTGTCATTGCACAGGGCACGTGTCAGAGAAAAACCGACTTCGGGTTGTTTCCGGTTTTGCTATAAAGTTGATAAAAAAGATCATTAAAGCCAAAATATTTACTTTAAAGTTTTTTGGTTGGCTCTGTGAAGGAACGGCACAATCCGCTGAACTGTGCTCCTGTTTAACAGAGCACTTGTTCTTTGAACAACCCGATTTCCTGTCCGGAAAGGCATCAGCGTAAGCGATCCTTCCATGACCATCCGCCAGATCGCCAAACAGAACCAGACGAAGGAGATGGGGGTGCTCGGGCTGATGTTCAGATGAGCGGCAGCTATCCTGTACGTTTAAAGCCGGGCATCGTCCCGGCTTATTTTATTTCGGTTTTTCAAATAGGGGGGCAGGCACTCGGATATGTGATTGCATGTGGAGTTAATCCGGCATGGGAATGAACCTGTCAGGTTTGTTTTCACCCTTATAATGCGCCCGATGGGGCGCACCCCTGAAAAAGAAGCAGTACTACGCCGCAAGCGCCATCGCATACATGTGAAGGATGATGAAGTTCAGCTGCGCATTTTTCCTTGCGATTTATTGCATAAACGATTTCTTTCGGTCGGTCGCGGTTTCAGCTCTTCGCCACTATTGCATATATTAAGCAGAGATCGCACGCTTGATATACGCTTATTTTCAAGGCACTTGCAACTCCATAACCCCTAAGCTCATAAATCATGGAAACACCCCCTGAAGTAAATCCGGCACTTCAGCCGGAGATCGATGACCTCAATGCGCAAATCTCGGAAGCCGAATCTGAAATCGCGCTGAACGAAGAAATAATGATGGGTTATTATGCAGAGATGCTGGAGAGTCTCGATTATCCGCCCACCATGGACCTTCCGAAATACACGAAAGAGGAAGTCGAATGGGCAAAGAAATTCCGTAAAAGCTGCTCTTCTGAACAGGCAGTATACGATATGCCCCCTCCCGGTGGAGGATCGCTAGACCTCTCGCGGCCGATGCTTGGCGCACTGTTCAGTGCAGGGCTCAAGATCGGGGAGCTGAAAGACCGCATCAAGGAACTCCGAAAGAAGATCGAAGAGCTGCTAGGAATATCGGATTCTGCTGGTGAGTGAGCCGTTCCTGGTTGAGTTGAAATCCTCGCAGGGAAAGGCATCAGCGTAAGCGATTCGTCCATGACCATTCGCCAGATCGCCAAAGCGAACCAGAAGAAGGAGATGGAGGTGCTCGGGCTGGTGTTCAGATGACCCGCAGCTATCCTGTACGTTTAAGAGGCTGTCTCAGAAACAACACTGAGACAGCCTTTTTTATTGCTTCCCACCGAACAGGATGATCAACGGCACAAGAAAAAAGCGGGATATCATCCCGCCATCCTGGCTATGTTGTGTGCCATTGCCGCCAGTCCCATTTCGATTTCCACTTTCTTAAGGCCTCGCACTCTGAATCGCTTGAAATTTCTGTTCTGTTGGAGCTGCCCGAAAACCGGTTCCACATCAACGGATCGTTGTCTTCGTCTTCGGACACCTTCTTCTGAGAGCAGCAACTC
>Ga0194112_10000171_pt1 | contig 86778 bp, 82 predicted proteins | sample TA2MahC400mmetaG_FD_146191 | JGI IMG/M metagenome (GOLD analysis project Ga0194112, IMG submission 146191) | Freshwater microbial communities from Lake Tanganyika, Tanzania - TA2015016 Mahale Deep Cast 400m | ecosystem: Environmental > Aquatic > Freshwater > Lake | place: Tanzania: Lake... | reverse complement strand
ACATTGGGCGGTCTAGGAATTTGGGCTCTCATTGACTCTATTATCATTGCCACCAAGAATGTGAAAGATGGGAGTGGTTCGCCAATTGCCTGACGGGCAATGTCCCTTGTCGCATTTCTCTCGCATGAACAGTCTCAAATGGGCTCAAAAGTTCTTAAACATCCTTAATCCATCCTATGGGTTACTAGTTTTCTTTGAGCGTAACGAGCTAAGGGGGCAGTAGCTCAGTTGGTTAGAGCCCCGAACTCATGATCTGGCGCTCATTCCTCGGGCTTTCAGTCCATTTCTTGATTTTGAACGGGAAAAGAGCAGAACTTTTACAGGGTTTGGGGCTACCGCCCTTGCCTAAATGGGTCTAGGTTGAACCCAATGCCTTAGATAGGACACCTATCTGACCAACTTTTCCTTGTCCTAGCAGATTTAGTGCCACTGTCTAAGGCAGGCTAGAAAGGCAGGGCATCAAGGATCGCTACAAGACCCTATCTATAAGACCTCCTATTGGCCCTATTGCCAGGATACTTGGACTGAGCGGGGTATAAGAAACATCATGACAGAATCAAGAAAAAGAAGTGGACTAAAATCAATCACATGGCCGATAGTTCATGCAGGGTTCGTGTCTATATTGGTCTATTTTTTTGAAAGACTAATCACTGGACAGGCTCATTGGGAATACGCTGGAGCATTCGCCCTAATATATACCACTTGTGAGGCTATCGGCTTCTACCTTCATGAAAGAATTTGGTCCAGATTTGGAAGCAAAATAAGGTAATGAAAAATCGGCGGGCGCCTGAATATGACCAAGTTGAAGTAATTCGATACCAGACATGCCTGGAGGTGGAATTGGAATGCCAAGGAAAGTGAAGTTAGGGCCATACAAATTTCCGATGTTGGTCATTACTTCTTTCTTTGTCTGCTTACAACTTGGCCAACGATAACAATAATTAGAGCAATGAAAAACATGGCACTTCCGATCACATTGGCTTGGGCTGGAATGCCTCTAGCTGCTGAAACATAAACGAACTTGGGAAATGTTGACTCAATGCCTGAGTTGAAATTGGTGATGATGAAGTCATCAAATGAGAGGGAGAATGCAAGCAGCGCAGCTCCTGCAATTCCTGGCATGACCAAGGGAAGTGTCACATATCTAAAAGTGTCCCGTTCATTGGCATAGAGATCCATCGCTACCTGCTCAAGTCTTGGATCAAGAGATGCAACTCGAGCTTTAACAGTAACCACAACGAAGGAGATACAGAACATCACATGGGCAATCACTATGGTCCAAAAGCCAGGGTTAACTCGCAAATTTAGGAACATGGCCAGAAGCGATGCTCCGAGGACCACTTCAGGGGTAGCCATGGGAAGAAAGATTAGAAGGTTTGTGGTCCTTCGCCCCTTGAAGTCATGCCTACTTATGGCAAAGGCAATCATCGTTCCTAAGACAGTGGCCACAAGGGTTGAGATAAAGCCTATTTGAAGAGAGTTTGCCACGCTCTGACAAACCTGCGGAGCTCCGCAAGGATTCTTCCAATTATCTAGAGTAAATCCCTGCCAGACCAAATTGCTCTTCCCAGAGTCATTAAAGGAGAAGGCAAATGTGTAGGCCACTGGAATGAAGAGGTAGATAAAGGCCAAAGCAGCGTAGATCCTTATTAGATTTCTCGAAAACCATCTAGAGCTTCGATGAGAGAGAGATGGCTTAGGAATCACCTGGGTGCTCATACCAGCTCATCCGTTCCAGATTTGCGGATGTAAAGGGTTACTAAAATCAGGATTGTCGCCATCAGAGTAAATGAGAGCGCTGCCGCTGTTGGATAATCAACGACAGCGAAGAATCTTGATTCAATAACGTTTCCGATCATCTTGGTGCTTGGATTTCCAAGAAGTGCGGCATTGACATAATCTCCTGCTGCTGGAATGAATGTTAGAAGCGTTCCTGCGACCACCCCAGGCATAGAGAGTGGAACTGTTACCTTTCTGAAGGTGATAAATCCATTGGCATAGAGATCACCCGAGGCCTCAAGAGTTCTGGGATCGATGCGCTCTAAGCTGGCATAGAGCGGCAGAGTCATAAATGGCAGGAAGTTATAAGTTAAACCTGAAACCACGGCAAATGGGGTGGCAGTTAGGCGCAAAGATTCATCGATAAATGGTAGAAATCTTAATGTTGAGAGTACCGGACCTTCATCACCGAGAATCTGCGACCAAGCCACAGTTCTTAACAAAAAGGAGGTGAAGAAGGGCGCTACTACTAGGACCAATAGGATGTTGCGATATTTTCCAGCTCTAAATGCAATCATATAAGCCAGTGGATATGAGATAGCAAGAGCCAAGATTGTGGCAATTCCTGCATACAGGAATGACCTTACATACTGCTCCTGATTTGCCAGGAATGCATCAACATAATTAGCAAAGCGCAGCTCTTGAACATAAGTGCCAATCTGTGCGCCTTGGGGGCGGACCATGGTTGAAGTACTACCAAGTGAGAATATTGGAATAACAAAGAAGGTGATTAGCCAAATCAAACCCGGCGCTATCAGTAGATATGGAGTCAGTGAGCGCTTCTTTAGGGAGTCGCCCTTTGCCCCGCTCTGGCTCTTAGTCGTCCCTTGCAGAAATGCCATTACTCACTCGTCATCATCGAGATCTGCCCCGGCATTGACATCTTGTGCACCATCTAGACCAAAGGTGTGTTCGCTATCCCACTCAAGTGAGACTTTATCGCCGAGCCTGAGGTCATGAAGCCCTTCATCGTTTTGTTCAAAGACCACAAGCTCTAGATCCCATGGAGTTCTCACCAAATACTGTGTTGAGGTTCCTACAAAGGAGCGATCGGTAACTAGGCACTCTTTAATGGAATTAACCCCGCTACCATCTAAGCGCAGTTTCTCGGGACGAACCCCAAGAAGGAGTGAATCGTTACTACTTGAGACTCTAGATTCAGGTATCTCAAAGGTATGGCCCTTGGCACTTACCACTACTTTGCCGCCCGAGCGTGATTGAACCCTAACTTTGATCAAATTGCATTGACCTAGGAAGTTTGCCACAAAGGCAGTCTTGGGCGCTTCATATAGTTCTGTCGCAGATCCCATCTGTTCAATCTTGCCTTGATTCATCACCGCAATGGTGTCAGCCATAGTCATAGCCTCTTCTTGGTCATGGGTGACATGGATAAAGGTGATTCCAACTTCCATCTGGATTCGCTTTAACTCAATCTGCATCTGACGCCTTAGCTTTAGATCAAGTGCCCCCAAGGGCTCATCAAGAAGTAATACTTCAGGGCGATTAACAATGGCTCTTGCCACAGCAATTCTCTGCTGTTGCCCACCAGAGAGTTGCCCAGGTTTGCGCTCTGCAAGATGGGCTAATTCAACAAGATCTAGCGCCTTTTCAACTTCACTCTTTACATCTTTGATTCCACGCCTTCTTAGACCAAAGGCAATATTCTCAAAGATGCTTAGGTGAGGGAAAAGCGCATAATTCTGAAATACGGTATTTACATTTCGGCGATATGGCTTCTGGGTGGTGATATCAGTATCACCAATAGAGATTGTTCCAGCAGATGGCTCCTCCAAACCTGCAATCATTCGAAGAGTTGTGGTCTTGCCACAGCCTGATGGTCCAAGCAGGGCAAAGAACGAACCATCAGGAATGGTCAAAGTCAGATCATCAACTGCGCAGAAATCTCCGTAACGCTTTGAGATGCGATTTAGAACTAAGTCGCCAGTATCTTGTAAGACCTTGGAATTGGCCATTACCTGCTAGCTACCAAGCCCCTAGTTGCCGACAGCTTCGTCAAAAGCAGCTTGAAAACTCGTGCTCTCATCAGCGGTAAGCGAACGGAAAACCTTAACCTTCGCCAAGGTGGCTGCATCAGGGAAGATAAATGGGCTGGTGGCAAGATCTGGATCAATCTTCTCTAGCTCGCTCTGGGCTGCTTCAACTGGGCAGATGTAGTTGACATATGCGGCAACCTCAGCAGCAACTGCTGGTTCGTAATAATGATTCATCAGAAGCTCTGCGTTCTTCTTATGAGTTGATGTAGAGGGAACTAGAAGGTTATCGCTCCAGAGCGTTCCACCTGATTCTGGGATCGCAAAGTCAAACTTGCCATCATTTTCAGACTTGAGAATGAATAGGTCCCCAGACCAGCCGATAACCGCTACGGCATCGCCATTTACTAGGTCTTCTGAGTATGAGTTTCCACGAACTTTTCTAATAAAGCCATCGGCAACTTTGCCCTTTAGGAAATCAATAGCATTCATATATTGATCTTCAGTGAAATCACTTGAAGGATCCACCCCTTGATACTGCAGGATGATTCCAATAGTGTCGCGTAGCTCTGATAAGACCACAACTCGACCTTTATTGGCGGGAGCAAAGAGATCTTCCATGGTGCGAACGCCCTTCTTGATCTTCTCAACATTCCAGCCAAAGCCTGCAAAGCCTGATTGCCAGGTAAGTGAGTAGTTTCTTCCTGGATCAAAGCCCACATTTGCCAAGACTTCACGGATATTTGACTTATTCGGGATGTTTGCAGAGTCCAATTCTTGGGCATATCCCATTTCAATCCAGCGCGCTGCCATCCAATCTGTTGGAGTGACGATGTCATATCCAATATCAGATCCGATTCCTAATTGACCTTGCACTTTTCCATAGAAGGTGTTGTTATCGTCTATATCTTCGGTGTAGGTAGCCTTAATTCCTGTGGCATCTTCAAAAACTTTGAGGGTTGGGTACTCCTTAGTATCCTCGTTGTAATCTAGATAAAGTGGCCAGTTCGCCCAGCGAACGATCTTTTCGCTATCGCTAACATCAACCACGCCCTCTGCTTCACTCTCTGTCGATCCGGTCCCGCAGGCAGCAAGGGTGCTCGCTCCTGCAATAGCTCCCGCTCCAACTAAGAGTGAGCGGCGAGTGACTTGGGCGCGAATGATAGAACGAGCCTCTGGTGATAAGTTACCTGAATCTTTTCTCATCTCTTTACTTTCTCTAGTTGGGGATGCTTGTAATTTGGGCAATCTATCAGACGTTGAGATTTGTCATAACATGTTTGATGCGGGTGTATTCCTCGAATCCATAGCCTGAGAGGTCCTTGCCATGGCCTGAATGCTTGAATCCCCCATGAGGCATCTCGGCAACCATGGGGATATGGGTGTTAATCCAGACGCAACCAAAGTCAAAGGCCTTAGCCATGCGCATCGCACGGCCATGATCTTTAGTCCAAACGCTTGATGCCAGGCCATATTTCACACCATTGGCAAAACGGACTGCCTCTGCTTCATCAATGAATTTTTGGATAGTGATAACCGGTGCGAAGATCTCACTTTGAATCATCTCGTCATCTTGTCGCAGGTCAGCAACCACTGTTGGGTTCCAGAAATATCCTGGGCGATTGATAGCGCTGCCGCCAGCGGTGATCCTGGCATGGGCTGGAGCGCGATCGATAAAGCCCTTTACCCTGGCCAATTGATTGGCATTATTCACCGGCCCAACTAGCACATCTTCATCTGGCATGCCGACCTTGATCACATTCTTAGCCTGCTCACTTAAGAGGGCTACCACATCCTCATAGGCGCTAGCTTCAACTAGAACTCTGGTTGCTGCGGTGCAATCTTGTCCGGCATTGAAATATCCAGCAACAGCAATCCACTGGCAAGCGGCCTCAATATTTGCATCATCAAAGATAGCTACTGGAGCCTTACCGCCAAGTTCTAGATGGATTCTCTTTAGATCCTTGGCTGCGCTACTGGCAACCTCCATACCGGCCTTAACTGAGCCAGTAATAGAGACAAACTGCGGAATTTCATGTTCAACTAGGCGTCTTCCAGTCTCTCTATCTCCAACCACAACATTTATTACACCCTCGGGCAAGAACTCTTGCATTAGCTCTGCCATCCATAGAGTTGAAACTGGAGTGGTATCACTTGGCTTTAGAACCACAGTATTTCCAGCAGCTATTGCTGGCGCCCACTTCCAAACGGCCATCATCATTGGATAGTTCCATGGAGTGACCTGAGCACAGACTCCAATTGGTTCACGGCGAACAAATGAGGTGTGGCCCTTGGAATATTCGGCAGCAGAGCGTCCCTCTAGATGGCGAGCTGCTCCTGCAAAGAATCTGATCTGATCAAGCATTGGACCAATTTCTTCAGCGCGAGTTACCGCAATTGGTTTGCCTGTATTCTCACTTTCAATTCCGATTAGTTCCTCGGAGCGGTTTTCAATGGCATCTGCGATCTTATTGATAGCTTTCTGACGCTCACCTGGTGTGCTCTCTTTCCAAATCTCAAAGGCGCTCCCCGCTGCCTGCATAGCCTTATCAATGTCAGCAGCGTTTGAAACCGGAGCCTTAGCAAAGATTTGCCCCGTTGATGGATTGATTAGATCTTGCGTCTTATCTGAGGAGGATGGAACAGATTTACCATTAATGAAATTTTGTAGCGTCTTCACGGAAAACCTCCATAGTTGGTCGGGCTTGGAAGTTTAGTTAACTACTGCCCTTGCTATCAAGGGATGGAAAGGAGGGCATCATCTAAGGCTTACCGGCTGCTGCCAATTGACCACAGGCTCCATCAATCTCACGTCCCCTAGTGTCACGAACTGTTACCGGAACCCCATACTTCTCTAAGGTTCTAACGAAGGCGATCTCATCTTCTTTTCTAGAGGCCGTCCACTTCGAGCCGGGGGTGGGATTTAGTGGTATTAGATTGACATGGGCATAGCGATTCTTTACTAACCTTCCCAACAGATCTGCTCTCCACTTCTGATCATTGATGTCTCTAATGAGAGCGTATTCGATGGAATACCTTCTCCCAGTCATCGCTACATACCTATCTGCAGCGCTTAATACTTCTTTGACCTTCCATCTGCAATTTACTGGAACAAGGGTGTCACGAAGTTCATCATCTGGGGCGTGAAGTGAGACCGCTAGGGTAATCTGTAGATCCTCAAGGGTTAACTTCTCAATTCCTGGAACTAATCCAACAGTTGAAATAGTCACCGATCTTGCCCCAATGCCTAACCCATCTGGTTGTGGGGTGATCGTGTTTCTAACGCTCTTCAGCACCGCGTTGTAATTGGCCAGCGGCTCACCCATTCCCATAAAGACCACATTAGAGAGACGGGTTGGCCCTCCAGCAAACTCTCCACTAGCACAGGCACGTGCGGCAGTTACTACCTGAGAAGTTATCTCGCCTGCTGTGAGATTTCTTGCTAATCCAGCTTGCCCAGTAGCGCAGAAAGGACAGTTCATCCCACATCCTGCTTGAGATGAGATACAGACCGTGGTTCTATCTTTATATCGCATCAGAACAGTTTCGACTAGAACTCCGTCATGTAAGCGCCAGAGATCTTTCCTAGTCTTTCCTTTATCGCACTCAACTTGGCCAAGTGGAGTTAGAAGTATGGGAAGAAAGTGCTCAGCAACTAGCGGGCGCATTGCAGCTGGTATATCGCTCCATGAATCAGGGCTCTCGTTGTAATGGGTGAAGTAATGAGTAACTATCTGATTCGCTCTAAATGCTGGAAGGCCTAAGGACTCTGCCTTGGCACGTCTTTCTGCAATGGTTAGATCTGCCAGGTGCTCTGGGGCTCTCTTATTGGGCTTTATCTCGTCAAAGACTAATTTGATCTCGCTCATACAAAGCGCTTTAAGATTTCAATAACACACCAGAGCAGTGGAGCAGTGATCAACACTGAATCGAGGCGATCCAGCATCCCACCATGCCCTGGAAGAAGAGTCCCCATATCTTTGATAGATAGATCTCGCTTGATACCACTTTCCAGAAGATCGCCAACCGTCGCTGCTAGAGCTCCAGCACATCCTGCAAGGGCTCCAATGATTGGGTGATAATCAAGTAGATAATAAAAAGCTAGAGCAGCTCCTATAGCGCTAAGAATCAGCCCTCCGATAAATCCCTCCCAGCTCTTCTTTGGCGAGATCTTTGGAGCAAGGCGGTGTTTACCAAATAGCACTCCAATAGCCCAAGCAAAAGTATCGTTACAGGCCACCATGATTACCAATGTTGAAATGTAGTAAAAGCCCTCGCTAGATCTAGCAAGTAAGAGAATAAAGCCAGCGACAAAGCCAGGATACAGAAGCGCAAATGCCGAAGCGGTAGCTCTATCGACAAAGCCATCGACCCCCCCGAGCAGGACGATAAAGAGATTGAAAATTAGGGAAATCACCATTGAAACAGTTAGGCCTTCAAGTCCACCAATCCAAGTACTTGAAAGAATCAAGGTAGTTGATAGTGCAAGCGATAGGTAATTCGAGGAGATACCGCGAGCTCTAAAAGCAGCTGCTAGTTCCTTCAATGCAATCAACACCGCTACTGTCACAAAGGCTGCAAAAGCAAGTGTGGCATATGCCATGGTGGAAAAGACAATGGCGAGAAGAAACAAGCCCACAAAAATCGATGGAATTAGTTTTCGCCCTGCCTTCTTATTCATCGCCTCATTAATTGAGTGAAGGTCGCTCATAGTTTGCCTCAAAGTTAGACTTCGAGAAGTTCGGCTTCCTTATGCTTTAGCATCAGATCAACTTTAGCCACATGATCAGAGGTCACCTTCTCTAGCTCTTTTTCAGCGCGAGAGAGCTCGTCTTTGCCAATCTGGCCATCTTTTTCTAGCTTCTCCATCGCCTCCTTAGCAGCTCGTCTTATGCTTCTAATAGAAATCTTGGAATCCTCAGCTTTGGTCTTTGCCACCTTTATAAACTCTTTACGTCTCTCTTCTGTCAATTGTGGGAAATTAATGCGAATTACGGTGCCATCTGCCCCGGGATTAACGCCTAAGTCTGATTCCCTAATTGACTTCTCAATTGAGGTAATTGCTCCCTTGTCAAAAGGTGTGATTGTCGCAGTCCTGGCCTCAGGAACTTGAATTGTCGCCAATTGTGATAAGGGGGTGAGGGTTCCGTAATACTCCACCATGATCTTGGCAAACATTGAAGGATGAGCTCTTCCAGTTCTAATAGCAGCGAATTCTTCCTTAGCTACATCTACCGCCTTATTCATCTTGGTGTTGGTATCGGCAATTACAGATTGGATGGTCATAGCGTTTTTCCTTAGTTGACTAAAGTTCCGATTGCCTCGCCACGAACTGCGCGTGCAATATTGCCGTTTTCAAGAAGGTCAAATACCACGATAGGCAATTGGTTCTCGCGGCAGAGGCTAAATGCTGCAGCATCGGCTACAGCAAGAGATTCTGATAACACTTGATCATATGAAATGAAGTCATAACGCCGGGCGCTCTTATCTTTTCTTGGATCTGCCGAGTAGACCCCATCGACCCCGCTCTTAGCAAGCAGGAGCGCCTCTACCCCAATTTCTAACGCTCGCTGCGCCGCCACAGTGTCGGTGGTAAAAAATGGCATACCGGCACCCGCGCCAAAGATAACTACTCGACCTTTTTCTAAGTGACGGATTGATCTGCGTGGAACATATGGCTCTGCCACTTGCCCCATGGCAATGGCTGTTTGAACTCGAGTATCGATTCCCTCTTTCTCTAGGAAATCCTGAAGGGCTAGGCAATTCATTACCGTTCCTAGCATTCCCATGTAATCTGCTCTTGCTCGATCCATGCCGCGCTCTTGAAGTTCTGCGCCTCTAAAATAATTGCCCCCGCCAACTACGATGGCGATTTCTGTGCCAGAGCGAACTACTTCGGCAATCTGCTGAGCAACGCCATGAACTACATCAGGATCTACGCCAACGCCTTTTGAACCGCCAAAGACCTCACCAGATAATTTAAGGAGTACTCGCTTATAGCTCTTGCGCTTATCTGCCATATCGCCACTCCTTGAGATATCTAGAGATCTACGGAAATAACTTTACTGTCCTACTCGGAATCGATAGAAGGCTGACACGGAATTTTGCGCCTCAGACAAGACGGCAGCAACGCTCCTCTTCAGATCCTTGGCATAGGCCTGCTCAAGTAGGGCAACCTCTTTGATAAAGCCGGTGACTCGCCCTTCGGTGATCTTGGCTATGGCCTCCTCGGGCTTGCCCTCATTCTTAGCAGTCTCTTGCGCAACTTTGCGCTCATGATCTATAGCCTCAGATGGAACAGATGCGCGATCTAGGTATTGCGGAGCAAAGGCGGCAATATGTTGAGCAATATCTTTTCCAATCACTGCATCAGCTCTAGCCAGTGCTACCAATACTCCAACTTGTGGTGGCAGATCAGGGCTGGTGCGATGAAGATACTGCGCATTGGCAGTGCCTTGAATTACCGCCAATCTTCTCAGCTCGACCTTCTCGCCCATGGTGGCATTTGCTTCATCTATTAGCTCTTGCACAGCCTTTCCTGTTGCCAGCTTTGAGGCTAGAAAGGCGGCCAGGTCCTTCTGCTTTGAGACAAATAAGTGTTCAAGTAGCTCGTTAGCCACCGCCTGGAAACGCTCTCCCTTAGCAACGAAGTCTGTTTCGCAGTCTAGTTCCAACATCACCGAGGTATCACCTTCAGATTTTGCAGCGATGAGCCCGTTAGAGGTGGCTCTGCCCTCACGCTTGGTGACCCCTTTGAGGCCTTTGACTCGGATAATTTCAACTGCCTTATCAAAGTCTCCCGCGGATTCAACTAAAGCTCTCTTGCAATCGACCATGCCGGCTGCAGTTGCTTCCCGAAGCCTTCTAACATCAGCTGCTGAATATGACACCTATGCTCCCTGACTCTCACCTGGCGCATCGCTCGGTCCTGCCAGCAATTCCTTCTCCCAATCAGCAAGTGGCTCACCAGCAGCTACGCTTTCATCAGCGCTCTTGGCAGCATCCATCGCCTCTTTAGCAACAATTGCAGAACGTGCTTGAAGGCCAGCGGCAACAGCATCGGCTATGACTCGAGTAAGAAGAGTTACTGAACGAATAGCATCATCATTGCCTGGAATCTTGAAATCCACTTCATCGGGATCGCAGTTTGTATCAAGGATGGCAATCACTGGAATACCAAGCTTATGAGCCTCAGCAACTGCTATATGCTCCTTCTTGGTATCAACCACCCAAACCGCAGATGGCAACTTAGTCATATTACGGATTCCATCTAGGTTCTTATGTAGCTTCTCGCGCTCACGGCGGAGAAGTAGTAGTTCTTTCTTAGTTAGGACTTGATCATTTGATGCCTCAAGGGCTTCTAACTCCTTGAGTCTCTGTATGCGCTTGTAGACAGTTGGGAAGTTGGTAAGCATTCCTCCGAGCCACCGCTCAGTTACATAAGGCATTCCAACTCGAGTGGCTTGAGACTTTATAGGCTCTTGGGCCTGCTTCTTGGTTCCTACGAAAAGTAGGTGACCACCTTTTGCAACGCTATCTCTAACAAAGTCATAGGTCTTATCGATCAGAGCTAGTGATTGCTGGATATCGATGATGTAGATTCCGTTGCGCTCGGTGAAGATGAAGCGCTTCATCTTGGGATTCCAACGACGAGTCTGGTGTCCGAAATGAACCCCGCTATCGAGGAGTTCTCGCATTGTTACAACCGCCATGGCGGCACGCTCCTTAAGTGCGAACATCTTGTCCGCATCGGTTAATGAACCAACAATCTGTTAGTTCTCTAGCGCCTAGGCACCGACTGGCTCGCTCAAAGCCAGACCGAAATGGTTTCCTCAACCAACCACAGCGTGTGTAACTGAATGAAGTAGACGCGTGAAGTCACAGAGGTTCTAACTCTGTGCTGGCCAAATCCTACCTGACCCACAACCCCGCTTTTCCCACCACCACCCGCCTGAAATGGCCTCGATAGTAGAGGGCTAAGGGCAGATTTGCCCCCGTGAAAATCACCGCTCTTCTAACCGCATTTCTCATCGGCCTGGTCGCAGGAATCAGTTTTTCGCCACTATCAGCAAAAGAGATCTCGACAATTTCGCAGATGGGAGACGTTCGCCGGGGTATAGATTGGGAGGTATGGCATCTACCCAACCTTCCAGAAACTTAGCATTAGAGCTGGTACGAGTAACTGAGACTGCAGCAATTGCAGCCTCTCGCTGGGTGGGGCGTGGTGCCAAAAATGATGCTGATCAAGCAGCGGTAGATGGCATGCGAAAGATGATTAATACCGTTTCAATGGACGGAGTAATCGTCATTGGTGAGGGTGAGAAAGATCAAGCGCCGATGTTATTCAATGGCGAAAGGGTGGGTGATGGAGATGGTCCATCAGTAGATGTTGCGGTAGACCCGATTGATGGAACAACTCTAACTGCTAAGGGAATGAATAATGCCATTAGCGTAATCGCACTTGCTGAGCGGGGAAGCATGTTCGATCCCACCACTGTTTTCTATATGCAGAAACTAGTAGTGGGCCCGGAAGCAGCTGATGTCGTTGATATTACCGCGCCAGTGAAGGAGAACTTGAGGAGGATAGCTAAAGCCAAGCGTCGTGACATTGAATCCTTGACTGTGGTGCTTCTTGATAGGCCAAGGCATGATCAGTTAGTTAAAGATATCCGAGAAGCTGGGGCCAGAATCAAATTTATTACCGATGGCGATGTAGCAGGAGCTGTGGAAGCAGCCCGAGATGAGACCGGAATTGATGCCCTAATGGGAATTGGGGGAACTCCCGAAGGAATCATTGCCGCCTGTGCCATGAAGTGTTTGGGAGGAGTGATTCAAGCAATCCTGCATCCGAGGGATGAGGCAGAGAGGGAGAAGGCGATAGCAAATGGAGTGGATCTAGGTAAAGTATTGACCACCAATGATCTAGTCTCAGGAGAGAACGCCTTCTTTGCTGCTACCGGGATCACTGATGGTGAGCTATTAAAGGGAATTCGCTTCACAGATCGCTGCATTCAATCTAACTCGATTGTGATGCGCTCCCGCTCCAAGACAATTCGCTTTATTTCCAGCGAGCATCCCCTGAAAGATTAGCTCTTAAGCTCTTGGGTGAGCTTGTTCATAAGCCTTCCTAATTCGCTCTTGAGAGACATGGGTATATATCTGGGTAGTGGCAAGGGATGAATGGCCAAGAATCTCTTGCACTGTTCTCAAATCCGCACCTCCCTCCAGAAGGTGAGTCGCTGCGCTATGCCTAAGGGTATGTGGACCTAATTTCCTATCACTATTGATAGCACCCATAGCTTGATAGACCACGCTTCTGGCAACTCTTTGATCAATTCTCTTTCCACGCGAACCAACAAATAGCGCGCTTCCGCTTGCTTGACTTAGTAGTTCAGCTCTGCCCTTACTAATCCAGGTATCAACTGCAGCGACAGCAGGGGCTCCGAGTGGAACAATCCGCTCCTTCCCTCCCTTTCCCATCACCCTTATCGTTGATCTATCTCTATCTATATCGCCAAGGTCTAGACCAACAAGCTCTGAGATACGAATACCAGAGGCATATAGAACTTCCACTATTGCTAGATCTCTCAGCGCGCTAGCACTGCCCTCTTCCTCAGCTCTTGCCGCAAGTGCTTGTAGAGCTAGCCCCGCGCAATCGATATCTAATACCTCAGGCAGGGCTCTCTCAGGCTTTGGTGCGATTAGATCTTTGCCGATGTCTCTAGATAGCCAACCACTTCTTGCCCCCCAATAGGTGAAGGCGCGAATCGAGACTACCCGGCGAGTAATTGATGATCTTGCCGCTCCTTTGATGTGAAGATTTGCCAGCCAAGAGCGGATGTGATTGAGCTCTAACTGCGAGAACTCGGTAACCCCCAATCGATTAATATGCAGCAGGAGGGAGTCTAAGTCGGCTAGGTAGGCCCGAATCGAGTTCTCTGACAAGTTTCGCTCAGAGACTAAGTGGGTGCGATAAGCCTCTGCCAGCTCTTGTTCCAAAGCCACAAAACATAGGTTATCTAGAAATCGCCGCCTAAGCGATAGACACAGCGTTGCTAATAAGCAACACTTAAACCATGCTGTCTTAGGTGCGCCAAGTGTAGATCTCCTTCGGTGTTTTGTCGGTGCTAGGTGGATCCCTTGGCCACTAGCAAAGAAGGGGTGGGTTTTGAAAGTTCTATTGATAATTAGTGATAACTGCATTGAGCCAATCCTGACCAATACTGCAACTGAGATTAGAGTAACTATCGGGCTAAACCATGACTTCGATCAGATATTGGATGTGACCTCTGGAATACTGGATACCGAGCAGATAGCTCTCTTGCATCGCCTTTGGGCAGATGATGCCTTCCCTAGAGATTTCAAGCGCGTAGAAGATGAATTAATCATCTCTGCTAGAGAGTAAGTCAGTTCCGCTTCTTTTCTATCGCACCAAGCGCAATGAGAAGAGTCTCTGGTGAGACTTCAAGGGCTTGAGCAAGAGGTGCTATCACATCAATTTTTGGCACTCGTTCTTGCCTGAAGTAGCGAGAGACTGAGCCGCGATCAACTCCGGTTCTTTGGGCTAGCTCTTCTAGCCCAGAAATATTAAGTGCTTGCATGCGAGTACGGAGCCACTCGGCCGATTCGCTCGGAGTCAATTTCTGCGCCTTCTTTAGAGCCGAACGCATGTCGAGTTCTCTTCTCCTAGCTAGAGGTCTTGCTCGGGATTCTTGCCCGTTCTCAAGAGCCCATAAGTTAGCGCATCTTCTAGCGCCATGGCAGAGGCAGCAATGACATTTTCATGAACTCCAATTGTGCTCCACTCGCCATGGCCATCGCTGCTTTCCACTAATACTCTAGTAATAGCCCCTGTTCCAAGCCGTCCTTCTAAGATACGAACCTTGTAATCGGTTAGCTCTAGTTGGGAGAGTTCTGGAAATAACCTCTCAAGCCCATTACGAAGCGCTCTATCGATAGCGTTAACCGGACCATTCCCACTTCCTGAGGATGAAATCAACTCACCTTTAACTCTGATGTTTACCTCAGCCCTTGAAGTAAGAGATCCATCAACGCCTTGATCCACGCTGGTCCTCCAACTCTCGATAGCAAAAAATGATGGTTTCTTTCCAGCTAGCTCCTGTCTTAAGAGCAGTTCAAAGCTGGCATCTGCTGCTTCAAAGGTGTAGCCGCGAGACTCTAGATCCTTAACTCTTTCAACCAGGCGAGCTACGATCTCTTTTTCTTTACTTAAATCAAAACCAAGTTGTGAGGATTTAATCTCAATCGAGGCTCGCCCTGCCATCTCCGAAACTAACATTCTCATATCGTTGCCAACACTCTCGGGATCTTCATGTTGGTATAGGGCTGGATCTACCTTAATTGCCGAGGCATGAAGACCTGCCTTATGAGCAAAAGCTGAGACACCAACATACGGCTGCCTTGCACTTGGTGCGACATTTGTGACCTCTGCTACCGCGTGAGCAATTCTAAATGCTTCCTCCAGCCCCCCAGCAGGAAGTACTTCTTGCTTCTTCTTTAGCTGCAGGTTTGCAATGATTGAAATCAAATCAGCATTTCCAGTTCTCTCGCCATAGCCATTAAGAGTTCCTTGAACATGACTTGCCCCAGCTGCCACTGCTGCAAGTGAATTAGCAATAGCGCATCCAGTGTCATTATGGCAATGAATTCCGATGCGAGCTGAGCTATCTGAAATTACCTCTGCTACCACATCTGATAATTCATCAGGCAGCATTCCACCATTGGTATCACAGAGGGCAATCACGTCTGCCCCTGATTCAGCGGCGACTCTAACCACCTCTAAGGCGTAGCCCGGATTTGCGCGGTAGCCATCAAAGAAGTGTTCGGCATCAAGAAATACCCTTTGGCCACCGCTTCTTAGATACCTAATAGAGTCTCTAATCATCGCCAAGTTCTCTTTTAACTCTGTTTTAAGAGCCAACTCCACATGGCGATCATGTGATTTTGCAACGAGGGTGACCACCGGTGCTCCAGATTCTGCAAGAGCTCTTAGCAGGGCATCATCTCCGGCTTTGGTGTTTGCTCGCCTGGTTGCCCCAAATGCCACAAAGGTTGCATTCCTCAACGTCAACTCTTTTGCAGCTAATCTAAAAAACTCAGTATCTTTTGGATTTGCCCCTGGCCAGCCGCCTTCAATGAAGCCCACTCCAAGGTCATCCAGATGGCGAGCGATGGTTAGCTTGTCATGTACTGAAAGATTAAGTCCTTCTTGCTGCGCGCCATCCCTCAAAGTGGTGTCATAGATATGAAATGCATCAGAGATGGCCACTAGGTGACTCGCTTCATCCAGCCATGTTTATCGGCAATAGTTCCGTGTTGAATTCCAAGAAGATGATTGCGAATCTCCATAGTTATCTCACCGGGGTTTCCATCGCCTGTGACCCAGGTTCCGTGCTTGCTCTTTGCAGCCCCCACTGGAGCAATTACTGCTGCTGTGCCGCAGGCAAAGACCTCTGAGATCTCACCGCTTGCCACCCCATCACGCCATTGATCGATTGAGATCATCCCTTCCTCAACTCTATATCCCAAATCTTGAGCAACGCTAAGAATAGAGTCGCGAGTAATTCCATGCAGCAATGTTCCGGTAAGTCTTGGAGTGAATATGGTGGCGCCTTTTCCTTTGCCCTTAACAAAGTAGAGATTCATCCCTCCCATCTCCTCGACCCAGTAGCGTTCCTTGGCATCAAGCCAGACCACTTGGTCACAACCTTCTCTACCTGCCTCCTGCTGAGCCAGAAGTGATGCTGCATAATTACCGCCGCACTTTGCCTCCCCGGTTCCACCCAGTGCCGCCCTGACATATTCCAATGAAATCCAAACTGTCACCGCCCTTGCAGAATTAAAGTAAGCAGCAGCTGGGGTAGCAATAACTGCAAAGAGGGCTTTGTTAGAGGGTCTTACTCCCAGGCCAACTTCGGTTGCAATCATAAAGGGCCTTAAATACAGTGACTCGCCGACTTTCTTCGGGACCCAACCAGCATCTTGTCTTACGAGTGCTTCGACGGCGCTAACAAAATCATCTACCGATAACTGCGGAAGAGTGATTCGCGCTGCGCTCTTAGCAAAACGCCGAGCATTAGCATCAGGGCGAAATAGCGCAATAGATCCATCTGGTTGGTGGTAAGCCTTCATTCCTTCAAAGATTTCCTGACCGTAATGAAAGACCATGGCAGCGGGATCAAGATTTAGTGGCCCATAGGCAGAGATAGTCAGATCAGACCAACCGCTGGCCTCATTCCACTCAGCAACTGCCATATGATCGGTGAAGTACTTTCCAAATCCTGGGGCCTCCAGATACTTCTCTCGTTGAGCTGGAGAGACTGGATTTGATGAGAGGTTTACTTTTATCTTCATTAGCCAAGAGCCTTTACCAGAGCATCGCCTATCTCACTGGTGCTTCTTTTCTTGTCAGCTCTTGTTAATAAGTCAGCCTCTACTGCTTTCTCAACATCTCTTGCCGCATCACTTAGACCTAGGTGATCAAGTAGCATCGCTACAGACATGATTGTTGCAGTTGGATCGGCAATACCTTTCCCTGCAATATCAGGAGCTGATCCATGAACTGGTTCAAACATTGAAGGAAACTCTCCAGTCGGATTTACATTCCCCGAGGCAGCAAGGCCAATACCCCCGCAGATAGCCGCAGCGATATCAGTCAAAATATCACCAAAGAGATTATCAGTTACTACCACATCAAAGCGTTCTGGATTTGTTACAAAGAACATCGAGGCGGCATCAACATGGAGGTAATCTGTGCTCACCTGAGGAAATTCCTTTGCCACTTCTTCAAACGTCCTGGTCCAAAGGCTTCCAGCTCTGGTTAGGACATTGTTCTTATGAACTAGAGTCAATTTCTTTCTAGGCCTTGCCATCGCTCTATTGAAAGCATCTCTGATGACTCGTTCGGCTCCACGCCTGGTATTTAGGCTCTCCTCTGTCGCAACTTCACTTTCAGTTCCATACCCAAGAACTCCGCCAGCGCCAACATATGGCCCCTCAGTTCCCTCGCGAACCACTACGAAATCAATTGGCGCACTCGTCTTCAATGGACCGACAACTCCAGGATAGCGGCGGGCAGGACGCAAATTTATGTAGTGATCAAAAGCGAAGCGAAGTTTTAGTAGTAAGCCTCGCTCCAATACCCCACTTGGAACACTGGGATCGCCAACTGCGCCTAGAAGTATCACGTCAAAACTCTTTAGCTCCTCAAGGGTTTTATCCGGCAATGCCTCACCGGTCTTATGCCAGTAGGCAGCCCCTAATTCAAAGGCCTTCTTGCCATAGCTAAAGCCATGCTTCTTGCCAGCAGCATCAAGAATTTTCAAACCCTCATTGACGACCTCAGGTCCAATCCCATCACCTGGGATGACTGCTAGGTTAAAATTCTTACTCATACAACAAGGGATACCGACCTAGATACCCGTGCTCCTACCTCTTTAGCAATCTTTTCTGTGAACTCAATTGGAATGGCAGAATCAACGGTAAGGGCCATCAAGGCCTCGCCGCCGGCTTTATCTCGAGCAACTTGCATGTTGGCAATATTTATTTTGGCTGCTCCTAATATATTTCCTACGGCTCCAACAACACCAGGCCTATCTTCATATACTAAGAAGAGTAGGTGATCACTTGGTGGAAGTTCTATATCGAACTTGTTGATACGAACAATCTTCTCAACTTTTCGAATTCCCATAAGAGTTGCATCAACTTCAACCCTTGAGCCATTTGAAAATGCTGCGCGAAGGCAGATCATGCTTCGATAATCTTCGCACTCGGCATCTGTTATGACAGTGGCGGTCATGCCCATTGTTTGAGCAATGTTTGGCGAATTCACATAAGTTGTATCCTCGGTTCCAATAGCAATTAGCGCGCCCTTTAGAGCAGAGGTTGCCAATATGGACGAGTCATATACTGAAACGTCGCCTCTCACTGTTATCTCAATACTTACTGGAAGCTCGGCTTCAAGGCCGGTTGCAATCTGAGCCATCTTCTCAACCAGTGGAAGCGTTGGTCGGATCTCCTCATGAATTTCTCCACCCTTAACATTAACCGCATCTGGCACTAATTCACCGGATAGCGCTTTTCGAACCGAGATTGCAATGGCAATTCCAGCCCTTTCTTGAGCTTCATCTGTTGACGCGCCAAGGTGAGGCGTTGCTACTACTTGATCTAAAGTCAATAGCGGCGAATCAGTACAAGGCTCGCTAGAAAACACATCAAGGCCTGCTCCTGCTACCCGACCATCACTAATCGCTCTGTAGAGCGCAGCTTCATCTAATACTCCCCCGCGGGAAGCATTTATAATTCGAACTGTTGGCTTGACTTTGCTAAGAGCATCATCGCCGATTAGATTAGCGGTTTCTATGGTCCTAGGAAGATGAATGGTTATGAAATCAGAGTTAGCCAATAGTTCGTCTAACGAGACTAAGTCAGCTCCAAGTGCCGCAGCTTTTGCTGGTTGAAGATAAGGGTCATAAGCAATTACTTTCATGCCAAATGCCAGCATACGATGAGCAACTAATTGGCCAATTCTTCCAAAACCAACCACTCCTAAAGTCTTTTCAAATAGCTCAGCTCCGGTGTATTTAGAGCGGGCCCACTTGCCACCTTTTAGTGCAGCGTGTGCCGGTGACAAGTGGCGCGCAGATGCCAGTAGAAGCGCAACCGCCAGCTCTGCCGCACTTACGATATTTGAGGTTGGAGCATTCACCACCATTACTCCAGCAGCAGTTGCTGCCTGAATATCTACATTGTCTAAGCCAACTCCGGCCCTGGCAATTATCTTTAGGCCTTTGGCAGCAGAGATTGCCTCGCTATCTATCTTTGTGGCAGAGCGAATCAAAACTGCATCAACTCCTGAAGCAAGACAAGCTAGTAACTCCGCTCTATTTGCCCCATCACAGTTGATAATTTCAAACTCTGGTCCAAGGGCATCTAGGGTTGCCGGGCTTAGCTCCTCAGTGATCAAGATCTTAGCCTTAGCCACGCGCAGCAGACCCTTCCTGATAGTCATCCTTCTTGGCAGCTTTGACCCAAGACATCATCTTGCGTAGATTTCTGCCAACTTCCTCAATTGGATGAGCCTCACCTTTTGCGCGAAGTTCTCTAAACTCTGGAGCTCCAGCATCTTGATCCTCGATAAAGCGCCTAGCAAATGCCCCGCTCTGCACATCAGCTAACACTGCTTTCATATTCTCTTTTACCCTTGGATCAATCACTCTTGGCCCTGAGATGTAGTCGCCATATTCAGCAGTATCTGATACTGACCAGCGTTGCTTAGCAATTCCACCCTCATACATCAGATCAACAATAAGTTTTAACTCATGGAGGCATTCGAAGTAGGCAACCTCTGGCTGATATCCAGCTTCAATCAAGACTTCAAAGCCATATTGCACCAATTGAGATGCCCCACCACAGAGCACCGATTGCTCACCGAACAAGTCAGTCTCTGTCTCCTCAGCAAAAGTGGTGAGAATTCCGCCGGCTCTCAAGCCTCCCATTGCCTTGGCATAAGAGAGAGTAAGTGGCCAAGCAGAGCCTGTGGCATCTTGTTCTACTGCCACAATGTCTGGAACACCTCGACCTGCAGCAAATTCACGTCTTACTAGATGTCCTGGACCCTTCGGGGCAACCATGCAGACATCGATGTTGCTTGGTGGCTTGATATAACCGAACCGAATATTAAATCCATGACCGAAGAAGAGCGCATCTCCGGCCTTTAAATTAGGTTCGATTGATTCCTTGTATATATGACGTTGTTTGTGATCAGGAGCTAGAAGCATAATCACCGTGGCTTCCTTAACGGCTTCTGCGACAGAGACCACTCGTAAACCTTCTTCTTCTGCCTTTGCACGAGATTTAGAGCCTTCTGCTAAACCGACTCTGACATCAACGCCACTGTCACGCAGGCTCAGGGCATGGGCATGACCTTGTGAGCCGTAGCCAATGACCGCAACTTTTCGCCCTTGAATTACCGAAAGGTCTGCATCCTCGTCATGATAAATAGTTGCCACGTTCTCCTGCTTTCTAGTTTAGTTTTGGTAGTCCTCGGTCTGGCTATGTGTCGATGAGGACGCTAGTCCAGTCTCTTGCAAAGTCCGTTCAGCCAGAGTCGTATCGCCAATTTCTAGTGCAATGAGACCTGACTGAACCAACTCTTTGATGCCAAAGCTTGATAACTCCTTTAGTAGCGCCGCAATCTCGGCGCTATTTCCTATCGCCTCAATAGTAAGGCTGGAGTTAGCCTGATTAACAATTGCCCCGCGATACTTAGCAATTACAGCTTCAACCTTTGGGCGGTTATTGGGGTCACTATTTACCTTGACCATCAGAAGCTCTCTTTGATGAGAGTTCCTACCTTCCATCTCTTGGATGCCGATAACGTTAACTAGTTTAAATAGCTGAGCGCTCACCTGATCTAGAGCGTGTCCCTCAAGGTTTAGAACAATGGTCATTCGAGAGATCTCAGGGCTTTCAGTTGGTCCCACCGCAAGTGAATGGATGTTGTATCCCCGACGAGAAAACAGTGATGCCACTCGGGCTAGAACACCTGGGCTGTTTTCAACCAGGACAGAGAGAATGTGTTGGGCCATGGCTATAACTCCTGTGAGTCCCAGTCAGGCGCCATCTCTTTGGCAATCAAAATATCATCATTAGAGGTTCCAGCAGCCACCATTGGCCAGACCATGGCATCTCGATGAACGCTAAAGTCAACAACCACCGGAGCATCATTAATAGCATTTGCTTCCTTAATTATCTTGTCGACATCACCCTTTGATTCGCAGCGAAGGCCAACGCATCCCATGGCTTCGGCAAGTTTTGCAAAATCAGGGATCCTCTTAGAGTGAAGGTCAGTATTCGAATAACGCTCTCTATAAAAGAGTGCCTGCCATTGACGAACCATTCCTAAGCTCTCATTGTTGATGACAGCCACTTTGATCGGAATGTCATTTAGCGCGCAAGTTACTAACTCTTGATTTGTCATCTGGAAACAACCATCACCATCAATTGCCCAAACTGGAGTGTCAGGAGCACCAACTTTTGCGCCCATCGCAGCTGGAACGGCGTATCCCATCGTGCCAAGGCCTCCGGAGTTGAGCCAGGTTCGAGGTTTTTCAAATTTAACAAATTGCGATGCCCACATCTGATGTTGACCAACTCCTGCAACATAGATCCCATCAGGGCCAGTAATTGCGCCGATTCGCTCAATTACATATTGTGGAGAAAGTGATCCGTCACCAGGCTCGCTATATCCAAGAGGATATCTCTGGCGCAGCGAATTGATCTGCTTCCACCATTGGCTGATATCGGCTCTGTTCCTGGCATACTCAGCCTTAAGAGCAGGAATTAGCGCCCTCATGGTTGGGCCAAGATCGCCAATAATCGGCACATCGGCATAGCGATTCTTGCCAATCTCTGCAGGATCGATATCTGCATGAATTACCTTGGCGTCAGGGGCAAATGTAGAGAGTTTTCCAGTTACTCGATCATCAAAGCGAGCACCTAGGGTGATAAGCAAATCTGCTTTCTGAAGTCCAGTTACTGCAGCAACAGTTCCATGCATTCCAGGCATACCCAGATGTTGGCTATGGCTATCTGGAAATGCTCCACGGGCCATAAGGGTTGTGACAACAGGGGCTCCCACTAACTCTGCCAACTGCAAGAGCTCTTTAGCAGCATTAGCCTTTATTACTCCTCCGCCAATATAGAAAATGGGTTTACTTGCTTGGGCTATGAGTGATGCTGCTTCACGAATTGCCTGAGCATCAGGCTCTGCATGAGGGTGATAACCCAGAAGATTCAATTTCTTGGGATAGTTGTAAATTGTCATCTTCTGTAGAGCATCCTTAGCAATATCAACTAGAACTGGCCCTGGTCGACCCGAGGAGGCAATATAGAAAGCTTCGGCCATGGCCCGCGGAATTTGGGCAGGATCTGTAATTAGATAATTGTGCTTTGTCACCGGCATGGTGATTCCACGAATGTCGGCCTCTTGAAAGGCATCGGTTCCAATAGCAGCTGAAGGAACTTGGCCAGTTATGGCAACGATAGGAACTGAATCCATCTGAGCATCAGCAATTGGAGTAACCAAATTTGTTGCCCCAGGCCCAGAGGTTGCAACACAAACTCCGACTCGACCAGTGACCTGGGCATAACCAGTTGCGGCATGTCCTGCCCCCTGTTCATGGCGGACTAGAATGTGGCGAATCTTTGAATCAAAGATTGGGTCATAGGCAGGGAGAATTGCTCCCCCAGGAATACCGAACATGACATCAACGCCAGAATCTTCCAGAGCGTTAACTAGCGCTTGGGCGCCAGTTAGCTCGTTTGCCATCTTGGTCCTCCTTCCAAAAATATCTTGCCCACTAATAGAAAAACCCCCAGTTTCCTGAGGGTGCGCGTGAACTTCGCTTTAGTTCACGCGCAACGAATCACCACTGAAACAAGAACTGAGACAGAAGTTGATTTCGCTGACATGGGAGCAAGTATCTCCTGATAGAAAGTATGAGTCAACCCTCAAGACGGCTATCTCACAATTTGAACGGGGCTTCATCCCCTCTCTAATCGCAGACCGCTCCCTTTGATGCCGAGCCCACCAGCCTCACATACTTGCCTAGCACCCCTGAGGTGTACCTACTGGGTAGCGGCCTAAAGCTTGCCAGCCTCCTTGCTAACTCACTTTCATCAACTAGCAAATCTAGAGTCCTGGCATTGATATCAATACGAATTCGATCGCCATCTTTAACAAGGGCAATCGCTCCACCATCAACTGCCTCAGGGGCAACATGCCCCACGCAAAGTCCAGTTGTGCCACCAGAGAATCTGCCATCGGTAATTAGGAGAACAGATTTTCCAAGACCAGCACCTTTTATGGCGCCAGTAATCATTAACATCTCGCGCATTCCCGGACCACCCTTTGGCCCCTCATAGCGAATCACTACAACATCGCCTGCAGCAATCGTTCCATCTCCTAGGGCTTGCATAGCGGCTTGCTCGCGATCAAAGACTCTGGCAGGTCCTTCGAACAAATCAACTCCAACTCCAGCGACCTTTGTCACGGCGCCATCTCTAGCAAGTGACCCGCCCAGAATTGTGATTCCACCACTTACGCCCATCGGCCTCTTAACCGCTCTTAAGATCTCACCATCAGGATCTGGTGGATTAATGTCAGCTAAGTTCTCAGCCATAGTTTTTCCGGTAACGGTTAGGCAATCTCCATGAAGCAGACCAGCATCAAGCAGAGCCTTTAATACCACCGGAATCCCCCCGACTTTATCAACATCACTCATGACGAATCTGCCGAATGGCTTTAGATCACCAAGGAGTGGGACTCTTGAACCAATTCGATGGAAATCATCTAGAGATAGACCGACCTTGGCCTCATGCGCGATTGCTAGTAAGTGAAGAACAGCATTTGTTGATCCACCCAGGGCCATAACTGCGGTAATGGCATTTTCAAATGCGCCCTTACTTAGAATGTCTCTAGTGGTAATTCCCTGTCTGATCAACCCCACGACCGCGGCGCCGGATTTGACCGCATAGCTATCGCGCCTGCGATCAACTGCCGGAGGAGCTGCAGATCCTGGAAGAGATAGACCGATAGCTTCTCCGACTGTGGCCATAGTGTTTGCGGTGTACATCCCGCCGCAGGCACCCTCGCCCGGACATATTGCCCGCTCAATTCTATCTACCTGCTCTTGAGAAATTAAGCCTCTTGCACACGCTCCAACTGCTTCGAAGGCATCAATGATTGTGACATCCTTCCCATCGACTTGCCCTGGAAGAGTAGAGCCGGCATAAACAAAAACGCTAGCAACATCAAGGCGCGCTGCTGCCATCATCATTCCTGGCAGTGACTTATCACAGCCTGCAAAGGTGACCATGCCATCAAGGCACTCTGCCTGCATTACCGTCTCAACCGAATCTGCAATGACCTCCCTTGAAACAAGTGAAAAGTGCATTCCTTCATGGCCCATAGAGATGCCATCAGAGACTGAGATGGTGCCAAATTGCATGGGAAATCCGCCAGCATCTATAACGCCCTGCTTTGATGCTTTTGCTAGACGATCTAGCGAGAGATTACATGGAGTAATTTCATTCCAAGAAGATGCAATTCCGATCTGAGGTTTAACCCAATCCTCATCTTTCATACCAACTGCTCTTAGCATTCCGCGAGCAGGGGCGCGTTCGAGTCCATCAGTCACTAAGCCTGAACGTGGCTTCATTGGATTTGTCATAAGTCAATCCTACTTATCCTTGACCTAAATGCTTAAGGAGCAGATCTCGCACCTTTGCCGCATCTGCTTGTCCTTTCGACTCCTTCATCACCGCGCCAATTAAGGCACCTGATGCCGGAATATTTCCCCCTCTTACCTTCTCGGCTACATCTGGGGCCGCTGCAATTGCTCGCTCGATTGCTGCCATCAAAGATGAATCATCAGAGACAACTTTGATGCCGCGACTTTGAATTATCTGACCTACCCTGCCCTCGCCATTAATGAGGGCTTCCACAACTTGACGAGCTAATTTATCGGTCAACTCTCCCTTAACAATGAGAGCCACAATCTCAGCAACATCTGCCGCGCTAATCGCTAGATCTGATGCAGCAACTGATCGCTCATTGGCGATTCTGGCAATCTCGCCTAGCCACCAAGAGCGGGCCCGCGTGGGATCTGCTCCTAGTTTCACAGTTGCCTCAACTAGATCTAAGACATCAGCATTGATCATCGCTGCCATCTCTTTATCGGGTGCCTGCCAAGCCTCTTGCAACTTCTTTCGTCTAACCGAAGGCTTCTCTGGCAGAGTCGCTGCAATCTTTTCAATCATTTCTTTGCTAGGAGCAATCGGCACCAGATCTGGCTCTGGGAAATATCGGTAATCCTCAGCCTGTTCCTTTGATCGACCAGAAGTTGTCAGACCAGTATCTTCATGGAAGTGTCTAGTTTCTTGAATTACTCGCTGATTAGAATTAAGTAGTTCAGCGTGGCGAATTATCTCCCCCCGAATGGCTCTCTCCACGGATTTCAGTGAGTTAACATTCTTAGTCTCACTCCTTGTTCCAAGTTTTTCAGATCCAATTGGGCGAAGCGAGACGTTGGCATCGCAGCGAAGAGATCCCTGTTCCATCTTCACGTCACTTACGCCAAGAGCGCGCAAAATATCACGAAGCTCAGAGACATATGCCCTAGCAACTTCTGGGGCATGCCTTCCAGTTCCGTCAATGACTTTTGTAACAATCTCCACCAAAGGAATGCCTGCGCGGTTGTAATCAAGTAGTGAGTAATCAGCCCCATGGATTCGCCCAGTTGCTCCACCCATATGCAGAGACTTTCCGGTGTCTTCCTCCATGTGAACGCGCTCAATTTCAATTCTAAAGTCCTTACTTCCTTCATCAGTATCGATTGTTATATCTAGATATCCGTTAGTGCAGATTGGCTCGTCATATTGTGAGGTTTGGAAATTCTTTGGCATATCGGGATAGAAGTAATTCTTTCGGGCGAAACGACTAAATGGAGCAACTGAGCAATTTAGGGCAAGTCCTATAGCAATGGTGTATTCGATAGCTTTTGCATTAGCTACTGGAAGTGCTCCTGGAAGTCCTAGACACACCGGACATGTTTGAGTGTTCGCAGCTGCTCCAAATACCGTGTTACAGCCACAGAACATCTTTGAAACCGTGGCTAATTCAACATGAACCTCAAGTCCAAGAGAGGGCTCATATCTAGCGATCGCCTCTTCATACCTAAGAGCCATCATCTAGCTCCTAGCTTTGGAGCTAAATTAAGTATTGGGCCTTGCCATTTGAAGACAAGCTCTGCTTCAAGGGCTGCCCCGGCTTTATACATCAGATCATCTTTCATGGCAGGTGCCATGATTTGAAATCCTGCTGGTAGCCCATCTTCAAATGCAAGTCCGGAAGGAAGCGACATGCCGCCAATTCCGGCTAAGTTTGTGGGGATAGTAGCGATGTCATTCAAGTACATCGCAATTGGGTCATTGGCTTTTTCGCCAATTTTAAAGGCGGTAGTGGGAGCAGTTGGTGAGACTAAGACATCTGCTAACTTAAAAGCGCTCTCAAAATCGCGAGAGATTAAGGTTCTTACCTTCTGAGCGCTTCCATAATAGGCATCGTAGTAACCACTGGAGAGGGCGTAGGTTCCAAGAATAATTCTGCGCTTTACCTCTCTTCCAAAGCCAATCTGCCTAGTGGCATTCATTACCTCTTCAGCAGAGCCCTCGCCCCTTCTTATTCCATAACGCATGGCATCAAAGCGAGCTAGGTTTGATGAGCATTCACTGGGTGCGATCAAATAGTAGGCAGCTAAGGCATAATCAAAATACTTACAAGAAACCTCCACAATATCGGCGCCCAGAGATGCCAAGATCTCTAGAGATTCATTGAAGAGCCTTAGAACTCCTGGTTGATAGCCATCGCCTTGAAGCTCTTTGATGACTCCAATTTTCATTCCTCCCACATTCCCATCTTTAGCAGCAGCAACTACTGCTGGGACTGGAGCGTTGATTGACGTTGAGTCAAGTGGATCGTGGCCGGCGATTGCTTCGTGAAGATATGCCGCATCAAGCACAGTTCTGGCACATGGCCCTGCTTGATCAAGGGAAGATGAGAATGCAACTAGGCCATACCTAGAGACTGCGCCGTACGTTGGTTTTACTCCCACCGTTGCCGTTACTGCAGCCGGTTGGCGAATTGATCCCCCAGTATCAGTTCCGATAGCAAATGGTGCTTGAAATGATGCTATAGCTGCAAATGAACCACCACTTGATCCTCCAGGGATGCGAGTTAGGTCCCAAGGATTTCTAGTAGGACCATAGGCTGAGTTTTCAGTAGATGAACCCATAGCGAACTCATCCATATTGGTCTTGCCTAATATGACAATGCCGTTTTCTCTTAACCTTCTTACGACAGTTGAATCATAAGGAGGGCGCCACCCCTCAAGCATCTTCGAGCCACAGGTAGTGGGAATCCCTTTTTGAACTAGGACATCTTTAAGAGCTAGCGGAACACCAGCTAGTAGGGAGAGTCTCTCTCCAGCCCTTCTCTTAGCATCAACTTGTTCTGCTTGCTCTAAAGCCCCTTCTCTATCAATATGTAGAAAAGCGTTAACTTGGGAATCAACTCTTGAAATCTGATCTAGATGGGCCCTAGTTAACTCAACGCTAGTAATTTCTCCACTCGCTAGAGATTTGGCCATCTCTGCTGCGCTCTTCCTGATCATTACTCTTCACCCAAGATTTGCGGAACTTTGAATCTCTTCCCCTCTTGCGCGGGAGCCCCAGATAGAGCCTCCTCTGGGGTAAGACTTGGGCGGACTTGATCTTGGCGGAATACATTTACAAGAGGCAGTGGATGAGAAGTTGGCGGAACATCGCTTCCAGCCACTTCCTGAACGCGAGCAACAGCGTCAAGAATTACAGAAAGCTCTTTGACAAGTCCAGCTAATTCATCCTCTGATAAGTCTATGCGCGCTAATTTGGCTAGATTTGCCACATCATCGCGGGAGATACTTGACATATAGGTCATCTTACCGAAGAGCTATCACTGCCAGTGAATTACTTTCGGATCTGGCCATCTCCTCTCACTATCCATGTGGTGGTCGTCATCTGTTCAAGGCCCATCGGACCGCGAGCATGAAGCTTCTGATTTGATATTCCAATCTCAGCGCCAAACCCCATCTCTTGGCCGTCTGTGAATCGCGTAGAGGCATTTATCATCACTGCCGCGCAATCAGAGAGAGCAATGAATCTCTCTGCGCGCTCATTCGATTCAGTAACAATAGCCTCGGTGTGATTGGTTCCGTACTTCAAAATGTGAGCTGCAGCGCTATCTAGGTCAGCAACGACTGCCACATTCATCTCTAGTACTCCGTACTCAGTTGACCAATTTTCCTCATCTGCAAGTGACGCTGGAATTGATAGTGAATTAGCGATTTCAAGGCTTGCCTGATCACAATGAAGAATCACCCCTGCTTGATGTAGTTCTTTAAGGGCAAGCGGCAGGAACTCACCGCTGATCTCTTGATGAACTAGGAGAGTCTCTGCAGCGTTACAGACACTTGGGCGATGAGTCTTCGAGTTAATTACTATCGGAAGCGCTTTAGCAAAATCAGCGCTCTCATCAATATAGACATGGCAAACACCGGCGCCTGTTTCAATGGTAGGAACAGTTGAATCATCGACAACCATCCGAATTAGATCAGCACTTCCCCTTGGGATGACTAGGTCAACCTTGCCTCTGGCATGAAGCAGAGCTCTGGTGGTATCGCGGTCGTTTGAGGGAATCAATTGAATAACCTCACTTGAAATATCACCTTTTTCTAGTGCGCCTCTCATGATTTCTACTAACACTTCATTGCTTGACTGAGCAGATGATGAACCACGAAGCAGAGCAGCATTTCCTGACATTAAAAGAATTACTGCAGCATCGACAGTTACATTCGGGCGGGCTTCATAGACCATTCCTACAACTCCAAATGGAACACTTAACTGGGTGAGCTTTAGGCCATTACTTAATGCTCGTTCTCGCAAGACATTTCCAAGGGGGTCATCAAGGGCTGCAACTTGGCGAGCGCCGGAGGCAATACCCTTGATTCGCTCAGAATCAAGGGCTAAGCGATCAAGAAGGGATGAATTAAGTCCATTGGCTTTTCCGCGCTCTAGATCTAAATGATTGGCAGCAAGAATTTCACTGGTATGGGCCTCAAGGGCATCAGCGATTGCAAGAAGTGCACCCTGTCGTTTGCTATAGCTAGCAGTACTTAGGCTCTTTGCTGCCTCTCTTGCCCGATCTGCTAAATCGGCAATCAACTGATCATTGTTCACAAGAGCACCATGTCATCGCGGTGAACCAGCTCGCGCTCATACTCAGGACCTAATTCTCTAGCAAGATCTTTGGTCGTGCGCCCCAGCATTGCTGGAATTTCTCCAGAATCAAAAGCAACTAGTCCGCGAGCAATAACGCTGCCATCCTCTCCTACAATTTCGATTGTGTCTCCGGAGCTAAACTCCCCTTCCACTGCCTTAACTCCTGCAGGAAGAAGGGAAGTACCACGCGCACGTAGGGCGCTAACGGCTCCAGCATCAATTACCAATCGACCATTACTACTTGCAGCATGAGCTAGCCAGAGCAGACGAGAGGATTTTCTTTCGGATAACGCTGCAAAGTATGTGCCAATCTCTGCCCCGCTTAGCGCCTGAGAGATCTCAGCAAGACAGGTCAAGAGCATGGGAATCCCTGCCTGCGTAGAAATTCTGGCAGCCTCAATCTTTGTGACCATTCCACCGCTACCCATCCTAGTTCCTGCTCCCCCAATCTGAGCACCTGCTAATTGCTCGAGTGAGTCGACTTGAGAAATCTTCTTTGCTGCCACCTTTTTAGGATTGGCATCATAGAGAGCGTCAACATCGGTTACTAGAACCAACAAATCAGCACCAATTAGATGAGAGACCAAAGCGGCAATCCGATCATTATCGCCAAAACGAATCTCTTGAGTTCCAACTGAATCATTCTCATTGATGATTGGGACTACCCCTAGCGCAAGTAACCTAAATAACGTGCGTTGGGCATTCTGATAATGTGATCTACGAACGATATCTTCAATAGTTAGAAGCACTTGAGAAGCTGTGATCTTATGGCTCCTTAGAGCTTCGGTGTAGCTATGAATCAAAAGCCCTTGCCCCACTGATGCTGCCGCTTGTTGAGTTGCAAGATCTGCAGGTCTGCTACTTAAGCCAAGGGGCGCAAGTCCTGCGGCGATCGCTCCTGATGAAACAACAACAACTTCCTTTCCGCTTGCCTTTAACTGAGCCACTGCTGCTGCCAATTTGATTACTGCCTCGCTATCAAGTCCGGCCCCCTCTACTCCAGTAAGACTTGAGGAGCCAATCTTGATAACTATTCGCTTTGCTTTAATTACCGCATCGCGATTCATAACTGCTCCTCCTTTTCTCTTCCTGGATCTGTGGGATCTTCCACCTGGTACTCCCATTGCTGGGCTAATTCTTCATCATCTAATTGATCAATTGCCTCTTCATCCAACTTCTCCCATCCGCGTGGGATGCGTAGATCATCGCCACGAGGCCCTCCTAGAAGTTCGGCCCCTGCCTCAATCGTTGGCTCCCAGTCAAAGACCACCGCATCATCACCTATGCCAATACGAACCTCATCGCCTTGCTTGGCACCTAGCCTAAATAATTCTTTTTCGACTCCTAAACTTGCAAGGCGATCTGCTAGATATCCCACCGCTTCAGCGTTTCTGAAGTTTGTTTGATGAACCCATCTCTCAGGACGAGATCCAACGACTGTAAATGAGCCATCATCATTGGCAGTGATCTTGAAGCCGGCATCATCAATTGGAGTTGGGCGAAGCACAATCTTCACCTTCGCTTGCCCGCTCTCCTGCTTTCGATGTTCTGCAACTAATCTAGCCATGGCATATGACAGTTGCTCAAGGCCGATTCTTGAAGCTGCTGAGATTTGGTAAACCTCATGACCCATATTTCTTAAGATCGGTTCAACCATGTCTGCCATAGCTTTGGCATCAGGAAGATCAACTTTATTGAGCGCAATTATGCGAGGGCGAGTACTTAGATCCTCGGCATACTTCTTCAATTCATCTTCAATTACTTCAAAATCTCTAATTGGGTCGCGATCGGTTTCCAGTGTTCCGCAATCTAGAACATGCACTAAGGCTGCGCAGCGCTCAATGTGGCGCAGGAACTGCAGGCCAAGGCCCTTTCCTTCAGAGGCTTTTGGAATTAATCCTGGAACATCTGCAACGGTAAATCTCGCCTCTCCTGCTTTAACGACTCCAAGATTTGGCGCAAGGGTAGTAAAGGGATAGTCAGCAATCTTTGGTCTGGCTGCAGAGATAGCACCAACAAGTGATGACTTTCCTGCGCTGGGATAACCAATTAGACCGATATCTGCGACAGACTTGAGCTCTAGAATTAGCGTTCGCTTTTCACCAGGTTCACCAAGGAGTGCAAAACCTGGAGCTCTGCGACGGCTTGAAGCTAGAGCATAATTTCCAAGTCCACCCAATCCACCTTTAGCGGCAACAAATCTAGTTCCGTTACCAACTAGATCTGCAAGCACCCGGCCTTCTTTACTCAACACCACTGTTCCATTAGGAACTCCAAGGATCAAATCTTGCCCATCAGGTCCATTTTTCAGCGCGCCATATCCCTGTCTTCCAGAGCTTGCGCTGCGATGTGGTGAGTGATGAAAGTCAAGCAGGGTGGTCACGCTTGGATCCACTACCAAGATAACATCTCCCCCGCGTCCCCCGCTTCCTCCATCTGGGCCACCAAGTGGCACAAACTTTTCCCGGTGAACTGAGACGCAGCCATCGCCACCTTTGCCTGCTGCAGCATGGAGAGTCACGCGATCAACGAAGATTGTCATCTGACTCTGGCCTTTCTTGGATTAGGCGGATAGATAAAAAGCGGGCCCGTATGCACGGACCCGCAATTCTCTAAGTCCGTTGCTTAGGAGACCGGAACGATGTTTACAACGCGACGACCGCGAGCGCTTGCAAACTCCACTGAACCTGAAGCTAGTGCAAATAGCGTGTCATCCTTGCCGATTCCTACATTCTTGCCTGGGTGAAACTTGGTGCCACGTTGGCGAACGAGAATCTCGCCGCTGTTGACTACCTGACCACCAAATCTCTTGATTCCAAGAAATTGCGGATTGGAATCGCGACCATTTCGGGTTGAGGAGACCCCTTTTTTCGATGCCATTTATGCCAACCCCTTTACTTCATACCATTAATCGCAGTGATCTTCACGCGAGTGTTCTTGGAACGAAAGCCCTGACGACGGCGATGGCCGGTCTTATTCTTAAAGCGCAAGATATGGATCTTTGGACCCTTGACCTCTTCAATTACCTCCCCAGTCACTTTAACTCCAGAGAGAACTTTTGGATCACTGGTAACTGCTGCGCCATCTACGACTAAGACGGCAGGAAATGAGATGGTCGAACCGGTGGCAGCATCGATGCGATCTACAAAGAGAGTGTCGCCCACAGCGACCTTCTCCTGGCGACCGCCAGCTTTAACTATTGCGTAGACCATGGTCCTTCCATTTCTTTACTTAACTCAAGACCCTTATCGGGGCAGGGGCAAAGGTTACGGATTGAGCCTATCTAGGGTCAAACTGAGTTAGGCAGTGACAACCCCAGAGCTGGCAGCCCTGCGCTTGCGCCTACCAAAGCCTCTCTTTTGGCCAAAATACCCTTCTTTCTTCGTCGGGCTAACATTTTCTTCAAGGCTGATCTCCTCATCACTTTCTGAATCATCAGAGGTCTGACTCTCCTCTTTGTTGGCTCTAGCTGGAATGAATCCACGATCAAGGCCCTTCTTATTCACTGGATCCATATGAACATGAATTCCGCGACCACCACAACTATCACAGGTAGTTGAGAAGGCTTCAATTAATCCTTGTCCCACTCTCTTTCGAGTCATCTGCACTAGACCAAGGGAAGTCACTTCAGCTACTTGATGCTTAGTTCTATCTCTGCCTAAACATTCAACCAAACGTTTAAGCACCTGCTCGCGATTTGATTCTAGAATCATATCGATGAAGTCGATAACAATAATTCCACCTAGGTCGCGCAGTCTTAATTGACGAGCAATTTCCTCCGCTGCCTCTAGGTTATTCTTGGTAACAGTCTCTTCTAGGTTTCCACCTTTTCCAATGAATTTTCCCGTATTGACATCAATTACCACCATCGCCTCAGTGCGATCAATTACCAGAGATCCGCCAGATGGCAGATAGACTTTACGGTCTAGAGCTTTAGCCAGCTGCTCATCGATTCTATTTTCGACAAAGAGATCTTCTCCTTGGCTATATTTTTCAACCTTGGAAAGCAGTTCTGGGGCAATATGGCCAAGATAATTGTTAATATCATCCCAGGCATCGCTCCCTTGAACGGTGAGCTTGCGGAAATCCTCATTGAAAACATCTCTAATCACTCGAACCGCCAGATCTGGTTCACCGTAGAGTAGTGATGGAGCCGAAGTGCTGGAATTCTCCGACTTCGCCTTGATGTCATCCCACTGGGCCTTAAGGCGGATTACATCTCGGGTGAGCTCTTCATCGCTAGCGCCCTCTGCTGCAGTTCTGACAATTACGCCTTCGTCATCCGTGATCAAACCTTTGAGGATTTCCTTCAGGCGCGAGCGCTCGGTGTCAGCAAGGCGTCTTGAGATTCCGCTCATTCCGCCACCTGGAACATAAACCAGATACCTGCCAGGAAGTGAGATCTGGCTGGTTAGGCGAGCACCTTTCTGTCCAATTGGATCCTTAGTCACTTGAACCAATACTGATTGACCGGTCTTTAAAACCTTCTCAATCTTTCGCTCTTGATTGTCGGCAAGGCCGGCAGTATCCCAATTAACTTCACCGGCATAGAGAACCGCATTTCGTCCTTTGCCAATATCAACAAATGCAGCCTCCATCGATGGTAGAACGTTTTGAACTTTTCCAAGATAAACGTTTCCAACATAGGAGATATTGCTATTGCGATTGACGTAATGCTCTACCAATACTTTATCCTCCAGGATCGCAATCTGAGTCCTATCGCCTTGCTGGCGAACTAACATCTCACGGTCTACCGACTCACGTCTTGCTAGAAATTCAGCGTCGGTGAGAATTGTTCCACGGCGACGGTTCTCACGGTAATCGCTATAGCGCGCTCTCTCACGGCCGCGATCACGATCTCGATCTTCAAAGCGACGAGGAGGGCGACTAAAGCTCTTCTTTTCTCTAACAGGCTTTTCTTGAACCGGGCGAGGCTCTCGCACCTTCACTACAGTTAAGACGCCATCTTCTTCAATCCTCTCACCTGGTGCTACTCCATCGCTGCCAGAGCGGCGACGGCGGCGGCGCTTCTTGAATCCAATAGTGCCCTCGCTATCGCTACTTGGGCCTTGGCTTACCTCTGGACTCTTTGCTGAGCTCTCATCTTTTTCGAATCTGCGACGTGAGCGTCCGCCTCTGCGGCGACGGCGACGTCCACTTTCTCTATCCGCCGCACTCTCATCAGAGAGTTCAGCTGCGCTCTTAGTAGCTGGCTTGGCTTTTGGAACAGCAGCAACTGGCGCTGCTTGAAATATTGGAGCCGGGATTACCCCGGCCTTAGGTTTCTTCTCTTTAGCAACAGGGGCGCTTTCACTTGGCTCTGCTGCTTTACTTGCGCTTTTCTTTACAGCGCGCTTACGCACCTTTATTGGCTCTTCGGCCATACGATCAAATCCTTCTTATAAGTTTTCACAAACGCTTCTGTTGAAAGCACTTGCTAAAAAATCTGTGGTGGCGCCGTTATCTGGATCTGCCGACCGCACCTAAAGAGCGGTCTGGGCGACCTCAAGAACGTGAGGCGACTTAGAACGGGATAAGTATGGCAGATGTTCGAAGCCTGCGCCTAATTAGGCGCAAAATCAGCTGTTTCGCCGCGTTCTTTGATAGACGTTCTGCAGTAGGCCAAAAGCGATCATGTTGGCAAACATCGCAGAACCCCCATAGGAGAGGAATGGCAGCGGAACCCCAGTCATTGGCATAACTCCCATAGTCATGCCGATATTTTCAAAGATCTGAAAAGAGAACCAGGCAACCACTCCGATACAGACCATCTTGCCAAATAGATCGGTAGTGGTCCTGGCAATAGCAAAGGCGCGCATCAATAGAATCAAATAAAGAAGCAAGATAAATGATGAGCCAAGAAAGCCTAGCTCTTCACCAGCAACGGTAAAAATGAAGTCGGTCTGCTGCTCTGGAACAAATCGACCATTAGTCTGTGGTCCATCGAATAGACCCTTGCCAAGGAGGCCACCTGATCCAATAGTTATGCGAGCCTGTCTTAGCTGATATCCACTTGCAAGTGGATTTGCTAAGGGATCAACAAATGATTCAAGGCGATCTAACTGATACTCGCTCACCTCACCACTTGCTACTGCCACATAGACACCAACTGCTCCAGTAACTAGAAGTCCTGTCACCCAATATAGCGATGCACCAGAGAGGGAAATCATGGTAATCACTGCGGCTGAAATTATTAAGACCGTGCCAAAGTCTGGTTGGGCCACAATCAAAACCATGGGAAGTCCTGCAAGTGCTAGCGCTTGCAGGACTTGCTTATTACTTGGTCGATTCAGACCTGTCATGCGCTCTGAGAGAATCAATGCCATTCCGACGATGATTGAAATCTTCGCAAGCTCTGCTGGCTGAAATTGCAGGCCGCCAGGAAATGAAATCCACGAGCGAGCTCCATTAATAGTTGATCCAAGTCCTGGAATCAAGACTGCAACTAGGCCCAATACTCCAAGGCCCCAGACAAATGGGGTGTAGGCCCGAAGTAGTCGGTAATCAATAAGAGTTGTGCCGCAAGCCAGAGTGATACCGATAATGACATTAACTACCTGGCGCTTGAGGTAATACTCTGGGTCTAGGCCATTGGCAGCAAACCAATCTCTGGTGGCTGCATAAACCAGGACAATTCCAATCAATAGAAGAATAAGGACTGCAGAATTTAACAACTGATCAACTCCGGCAAGGAATCCTTTTCTCTTCCGGCTCTTGAGTGGAATTCTCATGATAGCGGTGCCTTTGAAGAATCTATCCTTGGAAGGACCTTGGGGGTGCCATTAGGAATTATTGCGACTCTGCCGTTGGTGCCAAATATATGTTCGTAGATATTTCTAACTCCCACCCCGCTAGTGCTAGCGCCAAAGCCACCCTGACTTACCATCATCACCACGGCATATTTTGGTTTCTTACTTGGAGCAAATGATGCAAACCAAGAGGTGTCACCTTTGCTTGAACCATCAAGATTTCTGCCAAAGACCTGACCTGTTCCAGTCTTGCCGCTTACCTCAACCCCCACTCCTGAAAAAGCTCTCGTTGCAGTTCCTGATGTAACCACTGCTCGAAGGGAGTTCTGCAGAAACTTAAGCGTTGATTTCTCTATGGGAAGCCGGCCGCTAATCTCTGGCTCAAATTCCCTTACTACTCTCCCGCTTGGTTCGACTATTGCCTTAGCAATCTTTGGCACCATCAACTTTCCTCCATTGGCAAGCGCTGCATAAACCACAACTAATTGCAGAGGTGTCATCAGCGTATCTCCCTGACCAATTGAGAAGTTGACCATATCCCCAGCTCGAACTTTGTCACCATCTAGGCAATTCTCTCTGGCTATTTCAATTAAGTATGGGGTGAGCTGGGACTTCTTGGCCTTTTGAGTGTAGTTGCAGTAGAAATCTTTATTCCTCTCATACCAATCTAGCTTCCACTGCCGATCTGGAAGGCGCCCTGATTGCTCTGATGGGAGATCCACTCCGGTTTTCTTGCCAAGACCATATCCCTTCGCTGAATTGAAAAAAAAGTCATTTGGGCTGGGTTTCGGCTTTAGACCGCCATCTCTTACCCATTCATCATAGGCGATCTGATACCAGATAGAGTCACAAGAAATTGCAATGGCTGTAGTCATGCTTATTCGACCAGTTGCCTTGCTATCGTAATTTCTAAATACCCGATCGCCAATCTTAACTTCTCCGGGGCATTGGTAAGTCGCCTTCAGGCTATATCCCGCCTCGACTGCTGCAGAGAGTGAAATCACTTTGAACGTTGATGCTGGAGCAAATTCACCCTGAATCGCCCGTGAGAGAGCTGGAACTCCCGTGTTCTGACTATATAGATCTTTTGCCTGTTTGACGGTTATGCCATCTTCCCAGATATTTAGATCATAATCTGGATAAGAAGCCATGGCGAGAACTTCACCGGTGCTAACATCCATGACGATTGCTGCCCCTGAATCTCCACGGTGGCCATTGGCTCTTGCACGAAAGATTGCATCTTTCAACTCTGTCTCAACTGCTGCCTGTAATTTAGCATTGAGACTAAGGATTAGATGATTTCCTGCAGCGGGTGCTCTATTAATCAATTCTCGCCTCACAATTTCCTTACGATCAACAATGACCTTCTTAATCCCAGGGACCCCTCTTAGTTCCTCATCATAGAGAAGCTCGACTCCTGCCTTGCCAATTAGCTCGTTTCGATAATAGGGTTTTCCCTCCTCGCTATTTAGATTCTTTTCAGTTATTGGCCCAAGATAACCAAGGACATGAGTGGCTCTCTCGCCAGCTGATGATGGATAGAAACGGATTGGGACGGGCTTGGCATCGATTCCAGCAAAGAGGTCAGATCCTTCTAGGATGGTAAATACTTGATTCTCACTTGCTTCTTTAGTTATCGGAATTGGTTGATAGCGATTTCCATTCCAACATCCATCTCGCTCACCTCTTGCTAATTCACCACAGAGCCTAGTTCTTGTGTAGATATCGGCATATTCCAGCATTAGAACCTCTGCCACCCTGGCCAGCACTGATTCGCCCTTATCTTCTAATTTATCCAGGACCAATCGATCTGCTGTGACCATTAGCCCTGCTTTATTTGTTGCAAGTGCGTTTCCTTCAATATCAACAATCAACCCCCGAAGAGCGGGGATGACGATGTCTCTGCTTTGATTATCAAGTGCTGCCTCCTGATAGCGAGGTCCATCAGCGATCTGCAGATAGAAAAGCCGTCCAAACAATGAGAGCATTAGTGAGATGACTAATACTTGAGCAACTAGAAGTGTTAGCGCTGAACGATCCCTCATCTATTGCTGCCTTGCAGTAAGAGTGGCTTTATGAAGTCTAACTGCCACTGGAACATAAAGAGGTGAGAGTAGGACGCTCCATAAGGCATTTCCGAATATACTTCGAATCACATATGAGGCAGAGCCAACTTCTTGACCCAAGATTGCGCCGACTAACAAGAATAGCGTTAAAGCAAAGGTGCTTGCCAAAACCGTGGCACTTAGCATCACTAGTGGAGTCAATTGAGCATCAAGAGCGGCTCTAACGTTACTTGCCAATAAGAAACTCATGGATGCTAGTACAAAGGTCCATAGGCCAAAGGGTGCTTCAAGGGTTGGTGAAAGATCTAGGATCAATCCAGCGATGAATCCTGTGGTAACAGCGCTATCTCTCTGATCTTGAATTACCCAAGCCATAAAAAAGGCGAGATAGAGAGAGAATCCTGCAACTAGAAAATCGATCTGATTAATTAAAGCCTCTTGTATAAGAAAGAGAGTTAGAAAAATAAGTAAGACTCTAGGAAGGCGACTAATCTCCATAGCCCTGTACCTCCGATGTAGGGCTAGGCGTTACAAATACCGTAACTGTTGGAGCAGGCCTTGGAGCTTGAGGCACTAGAGCATCGCCAGGATCTCCGGCAACTGCTGCTAAAACTACGCTCACTACTGAGAGAGAATTTAGATCAACAAATCCATTAACTCTTCCCTCTTTAGTCAATTGGCCGACAGCATTTTCTACATAACTAACTTTTCCGACCGGCACCCCAGGGACAAAGGGTTTATCTCCAGAGCTTCCACGAGAGAGTAATACATCGCCAACGCTAATTACTGATGTTGCACTTAGCATCTGTAGTGAGTGGCTCTTATCGCCTTGTCCAAGCAGGATTCCCATATCTTGCTTTCCAGCAACCCTTACGCCAATTCGAAAGGATGGGTCATTCATTAATAGCACAATTGATGAGGAGGCAGTTGTCGACTTAACTACCCCGACGAGTCCCCCAGGGGCAATTACTGTCATATCTCGTCCAATTCCAGAATTACTTCCACGATCTAGAACTATCGTTTCGCTAAATGTTCCAATTCCACCTTTACTAATTACTCTTGCAGATACTGTCTTATAACGAGCTTTTCCAGCAAGATCTAAGACACCCTTTAGCGACTCTAATTGCGTCAGAGTATTCTCATTGAAAATAATCTGGCTCTTTAGCTCTTGATTCTCTGCTTCTAACCTGTCAATCCTTTCTTTACTTCGGCCTAGATTGCCGACCTCCGAGAAGAAATTACTAACTGGTGAAAAAACTCTAGTTGCTAGGCGCTCAACGGGGGCTAACACACTTTGAGTTCCACTTCTAAGCGATGAGAGAGGACTTACCCCTCTTAGGTCAAGGGTGATAATAAAAAGTGAGGTCACTAATAAGAAGACCCATCGGAGCCTACTTCTATTAGAGCCTCGACTTGCCATGACTTAACTAACGGCGAGGCTCGGAGATCAGAACTTTCTCTAGCGCCTCGAAATCTTCAACGCACTTTCCAGATCCTTCAACCACTGCATTTAGCGGTCTATCTGCAATATGGATCGGCATATTAGTTTCATGGCGCAACCTTTCATCTAAGCCCTTGAGAAGGGCTCCCCCGCCAGTTAGTACAACTCCGCGATCCATTAAATCCGATGCCAACTCTGGTGGAGTCTTATCTAGGGTTCCCTTAATAGCATTAATAATGGCATTAACTGGCTCCTCAATAGCTTTGCGAATATCTTCAGATGAAATCACAATAGTCTTTGGTAACCCCGTTGCTAAATCTCTTCCTCGAATTTCAGCATCTGGTTCATCGCGAAGAGGATATGCAGAACCAATTGCCATCTTAATCTCTTCAGCAGTGCGCTCACCTAGTAAGAGCGAGAATTCACGCTTTGCCCAATTAATAATGGCTTGATCAATCTCATCTCCGCCTACACGGATAGAGAGAGCAGAGACAATAGCGCCAAGTGAAATCACGGCAACCTCTGTGGTTCCTCCGCCAATATCGACAACCATATTTCCAGTTGGTTCGTGGATAGGAAGACCAGCGCCAATTGCTGCTGCCATTGGCTCCTCGATTATGTATACCTTTCTCGCTCCGGCTTCATACCCCGCATCTTTCACCGCGCGCTGTTCAACTCCAGTGATTCCTGACGGAACACAGATAACAATTCTGGGTTTTGCAAGATAGGTGCGCTTGTGAACCTGGCGAATAAAGAACTTGATCATTAAAGCGGTGGTATCGAAGTCGGCGATAACTCCATCTTTAAGAGGTCGAATGGCCACAATATTTCCTGGAGTTCTTCCAATCATTTTCTTCGCCTCAGTGCCAATCGCAAGAACTGCACCAGTATCTTGCTTAACGGCAACAACGCTTGGCTCATTAAGAACGATACCCTTGCCACGAACATAAACGAGAGTATTTGCTGTTCCTAGATCAATAGCCATATCTCGTCCTAGGAAGGACCGGTTATTTTTAAGCTTTGCCATTTAATCGCTCCTTACAAGTTAGGGAAGAAAATCTTTATCTCACGCTGCGCTGATTCAACTGAATCAGAGCCATGCACGATATTTTGCACAACTTTTGTTCCTTGATTACGGGCTAAATCCCCCCGGATTGAGCCAGGTAAGGCAAGTGTGGGATCAGTTGCCCCCGCAAGAGATCTAAAGCCCTCAATGACTCTCTGTCCTTCAGCAATCATCGCAACAATTGGTCCTGAAGACATGAACTCTATTAGTGGCTCATAGAAAGCTTCGCCTCGGTGTTCAGCGTAATGAGTGGCTAGGAGATCCTTATCTGCAGTTAGCAATCTAAGAGCTGCGACATTATACCCCTTGCTCTCAATACGACTGATTACTTCGCCAACTAAGCCACGACGCACTCCATCTGGTTTGACCAAGATCAGGGTGCGCTCTATTGGAGATGATGTGTTACTCACGGGGTAAGTCTATGGGCTCTTCCAACTCCCCGAACCTGTCCCATCTGCCTGGGCCATCTGAGCCACTTTGGCTGCCTCACCCTTGCGACCCAAGATAATTGCCGCCACCCAGAGCCCGAGAAATAGGGATCCCAGAATAAACATCGTGGGGATAAAGAAACCGTAGGCAGTCAGCAGAATCTGGGTTAACCATCCTAGAGCCCAGCCAAACTTATATCTCAAAAGCCCCGATGAGATGAGTGCCAAAAGCGCAATAAATGTGCCAACGTAAAGGCTATTGGTAGTGGAAAGATCCTTAGCAACTAAGAGGGCGAAACCAATAACAAAGAACTCCATAACCAGAACACTTCTAGCCAGCATCTTCATCGCCTTAGAATCCCTTGGCTCGAATCATAGCTCTTGCCTCGCCGGCACTGACAACCGACCCGGCAATCAAGACTGCCGTATTTGAATCATTGAGCGCATTGCTAGTCTTTGCCATATCTATTGCTTGAGTAATACCTTGCTCCAAATCTTGCGAGGCATAAACCCGAGCGCTTCCAAAGATCTCCATAGCCTGAGATCTTAGTTCGTCTACATCAGCTGCGCGATGTGAGGTGTTTCTACTAACAATCACTCGATCCAAGGCTGGCTCAAGAGCCTCAAGAATTCCATTGACATCCTTATATCCCATAGGAGCAATAACTCCTATTACAGCTGAGAAATCAAATTCCTCGCTGATTGTCTTTCTCAAAGACTCGGCCCCATGGGGATTATGAGCAGCATCAACGATGATGGTGGGATTCCGACCAACAATTTCACATCTTCCAGGGGAGGTGGCCTTGGCAAATGCCTGACGCACCACTTCTTCATCCAACTTAGATTCACCAGCAAAAACCTCAACGGCAGCGAGGGCGGTGGCTGCGTTACTTGCTTGATGCTGGCCGTACAAAGGAAGGTAGAGATCTTCATACTGACCATAAACTCCAGAGATGGTCAGCATTTGACCCCCCAGAGCCAAGGCCCTGGATTTGATGCCAAATTCAATTCCTGCCCTAATGGGAGTGGCATCAGCTCTAGCACATGCTCGCATTAAGACAGAAGCTACTTCACTTTCTTGCTCTGCTAGAACTACCAAGGAATCATCTTCAATTATTCCCGATTTAGTTTGGGCGATCTTTTCCAGCGTATCTCCCAGATACTCCATATGATCAAAACCGATCGGAGTAATTACGCTTACTGCACCCCTAATCACGTTGGTGGAGTCCCACTCTCCCCCCATGCCGCATTCAAATAGCCCAATGTCTACGGGAAATTCTGCGAAGGCTACAAAGGCTAGCGCGCACATTGATTCAAAGAATGAGAGTTTACTAGCCATCTTGGAATCAACAAGATCTAGGTATGGCGCTATATCGTTATAGGTAGCGATCATGAATTCTGGTGTTATTGATTGGCCATTAATGGCGATTCGCTCTAAGAAACTCTCCAGATGAGGGCTAGTAAACCTTCCCGTTCGCATTCCCAGTTCGAAACAGAGTGAGTCAATTAATCTGGTGGTTGTGGTCTTGCCATTAGTTCCCGCGATATGAATTGTCGGATATGAAAGCTCAGGAGATCCTAAATAATCAGCTAAAGTTGCAATTCGCTCAAGTGTCGGAGCGCTTCGGGTCTCAGGCCATCTATTCAAGAGCGCCCTTTCGATGGCATCAAGGCGTGCCAGATCCTTAGCCGAGCTCATCTTTATTCTCTTGGCAGGGCGGCCAGGAGAGCCTTGATCCGAACAATTTCACCCTCACAGAATTCCATACGCTCCCTGATTTCTTTTACTACTTCCATGGGAGCCTTCGCCATGAAGTTTTCGTTCTCCAACTTAACTGCCGCGCTCTGAAAATCCTTCTCCACGCTCTCTAGATCTTTGCTTAATCTGGCTCTTTCGGCCTTAACATCAATCGCACCTCTTAGGTCAAAGGCGATACCAAATTGTCCAATTTCAATTCGAGCGCTCTCTTTAAAGTCACTGCTAGGCTTATCTAGACGAACTAAGAATCTAATGGCATCTTCGTAATCAGCCAGATCGCCACTCAAGCCTGATATTCGAGCACTTATTCGCGCTGAAGTCTTGATCCCCTGCTCGCTTCTAAACCTTCTAATCTCAGTAATCAAGCTCTGCATATCAGCTACTACTTTGTTAGCCGCAGGATCACCAGAGCTTCTATTGACCGTGGGCCACTTAGCAATTACTAATGATTCTCCCCCTGTTAATTCACACCATACTGCCTCAGTAATGAATGGCATGGCCGGATGCATTAGGCGAAGAAGTTGATCAAGAACATGGCCTAAAACCCTGCGACTCTTATCAGCCTCTTCTCCGCCCTTGGCAAAGCTTTCTTTAACTAGCTCTACATACCAATCGCAGAGATCATCCCAGGCAAAGTGATAAATCCCCTCACTCGCCCTAGCGAATTCAAAGGCTTCATAGCCTTTATCGACGTTAGCAATAGTGGTATCAAGCCGATCTAGAATCCAACGATCAATATGGTTCAACTCAGATCTATCTGGTAGATCACCATTTACATGGGCGCCATTGAGCATGGCAAAGCGCGCAGCATTCCAAACTTTAGTAGCAAAGTTTCTTGACCCTGCTATCCACTCCTCAGCAAGTGCTTGATCAGTTCCGGGATTGGCACCGCGCACCAAAGTAAAGCGCAGCGCATCAGAGCCGTACTTATCCATAAACTCCAAAGGATCCACAGCATTGCCTCGAGACTTACTCATCTTCTTTCCGTGCTTGTCGCGAACTAGTCCATGCAAGGCAATTACTTTAAAGGGTGCAACTCCATCCATAACAAAGAGTCCAAACAGCATCATCCTTACAACCCAGAAAAAGAGAATGTCATAACCAGTGACCAAAACGCTAGTGGGATAGAACTTCTTTAGGTCATCGCTGCTATTTGGCCATCCAAGAGTTGAAAATGGCCAGAGCGCAGATGAGAACCAAGTATCTAGAACATCTGGGTCTTGTTCATATCCCTTAGGAGGGCTCTGATTGGGGCCCACGACAACGACGTCACCATCTGGTCCATACCAAACCGGGATGCGATGGCCCCACCATAGCTGGCGTGAGATACACCAATCATGCATGTTATCGACCCATTCAAAATATCTTGGCGCCATTGATTCTGGATCCATTCTTACCCTTCCGTCATGAACCGCATCTGCTGCAGCTTTAGCAAGAGGGGCCACTTTCACAAACCATTGCTTTGATAAGCGAGGCTCCACTGTGGTTTCACAGCGTGAACAATGGCCAACAGCGTGAATGTAGGGACGCTTCTCAGCGACAATTCTTCCCATCTGGCGAAGTTCTTCCACCACAGCACCTCTGGCATCAAAGCGATCCATCCCATCAAATTCAGTACCAGTTCCCTCTATGACCCCGACCTCGTTCATAATCACAATCAGTGGAACGTTATGGCGCATTCCCATCTCAAAGTCATTAGGGTCATGGGCGGCTGTGACTTTAACTGCTCCAGTTCCAAAATCAGGCTCCACTAATTCATCGGCAATAATTGGAATCATGCGATTAACCAGGGGAAGTAGCACTGATTTGCCAATCAAGTGCTTATAGCGCTCATCTTTGGGATTAACCGCTACAGCCCCATCGCCTAGCATCGTCTCCGGGCGCGTGGTGGCAACAGAGATGCTTACCTCATCATCGCCATAGCGCACTTGCACAAACTCTCCAGCGTCATCGCTATATTCAACTTCAATATCAGATAGCGCGGTCAAACAACGCGGACACCAATTGATAATCTTCTCTGCTCGATAAATTAGCCCTGCCTCATATAGCTGCTTGAATATTGTTAATACCGCATCAGAGAGACCCTGATCCATCGTGAAGCGCTCACGCGACCAGTCAACGCTATCTCCCAAGCGTTTCATCTGTCCTAATATCGCCCCGCCGGATTCCTCTTTCCACTTCCAGACTCTCTTGACAAACTCATCTCGCCCTAAGCCATGTCGGCTAACCCCTGATGCTGCTAGTTGCTTCTCAACTACATTTTGGGTGGCGATTCCGGCGTGATCCATTCCTGGTAGCCAGAGAACTTCATAACCCTTCATCCGCTTCATTCGGCTTAGAAGGTCTTGTATCGAGTGATCTAGCGCATGCCCTATGTGAAGACTGCCGGTGACATTCGGGGGTGGGATAACTATTGAGAAAGGTTCTTTATCTGAAGTTGAATTGGCTGTGAAATATCCAGCACTGAGCCATTTCTGATAGAGCTCAGACTCAATCTGGCCAGGATTAAATTGCGCAGGCAGCTCAGACATAAGACCTAGATACTACCGATTACTACGCTGTCTTTTCTTCGCCTCGTTTAGCCGAACGCTTTGGGTTACTTGGTCCCCGCTCGAGATACTTTGGCGCTGCATTCTCATTTATTACCTCTGGAGTAATAAGAACTTTGCCAACTTCTTTGCGACTTGGCACCTCATACATCACAGGAAGTAGAACATCTTCCATGATTGCACGAAGCCCTCTTGCTCCCGTCCCCCGAGCGATTGCTTGATCTGCCACCACTTCAAGGGCCTGCTCAGTGATTTCAAACTCCACATCATCCATCTCAAATAGATGCTGATATTGCTTGACGAGTGCATTCCTCGGCTCGGTGAGAATTCTAAGAAGTGCTGGGCGATCAAGTGGTTCAACTGAGGTCACAATCGGAAGTCGACCAACGAACTCCGGAATCATGCCGAACTTAAGCAGATCCTCAGGCATAACATCAGCAAATAGATCTTGAGCCCTCTTATCTTTCTCACTCTGCAGGGTGGCATTAAAGCCAACGCCAGCTTTGCCTTTGCGATTTTCAATGATCTTTTCAAGTCCTGCAAAAGCGCCACCGACAATAAACAGCACATTGCTAGTATCGATCTGAATGAATTCTTGATGCGGATGCTTTCTTCCCCCTTGCGGCGGAACAGAGGCGGTAGTTCCCTCTAAGATCTTCAGTAGCGCTTGCTGGACACCTTCGCCTGAAACATCCCTGGTAATTGATGGATTCTCACTCTTTCTTGCCACCTTGTCGATTTCATCGATATAGATAATTCCAGTTTCAGCCTTTTTCACATCAAAGTCAGCTGCTTGAATCAGCTTAAGTAAGATGTTCTCAACATCTTCACCTACATATCCAGCCTCCGTAAGTGCTGTGGCATCTGCGATCGAGAATGGAACATTAAGCATTCGCGCTAGCGTCTGAGCTAGAAGAGTCTTGCCACATCCAGTAGGACCTAGAAGCAAGATATTGCTCTTGGACAATTCCACGCCATCTTCAATTCGGCGATTTGGTCCTTTGATTCTCTTGTAGTGGTTATAGACGGCAACTGAGAGAGATTTCTTGGCTCGCTCTTGGCCAATCACATAGGAGTCCAGGAACTCGTATATCTCTTGGGGCTTTGGCAGCTCTTGAATACCAGCCGAGCTGGCCTCACTTAATTCATCTTCGATAATCTCATTACAGAGATCGATACATTCATCGCAGATATAGACGCCAGGGCCAGCGATTAACTTCTTAACTTGTTTCTGAGTCTTGCCGCAGAAAGAACACTTAAGTAGATCGCCGCTTTCACCGATGCGAGTCAAGATGAGCCTACTTTCTCAAGGGAAGAAGCCTAAGAATAAATCCTCGGTCCGGGCTGAAGATGGCCAAACGTGTTCGCCCTGAGAGTAATTATCGCTACTTCTTTACGGAGGCCTTCCTTGAGGCAAGAATCTGATCAACCAGGCCATACTCAACAGCTTCTGCTGCGGTAAGAATCTTGTCGCGCTCAATGTCTTTGCCAATATCTTCTTTACTCTTCCTGGAATGCCTAGCCAGAATCTGCTCTAGTAATTCGCGCATCCGCAAGACCTCTCTTGCTTGAATCTCAATGTCAGATCCCTGACCACCGCCTTCGCTATATGGCTGGTGAATCAAGATCCTGGAATGCTCGAGGGCATAACGCTTTCCAGCAGTTCCTCCGGCAAGTAAGACTGCAGCGGCGGAGGCCGCTTGTCCCAGACAGATAGTCATAACATCTGGTCTGACAAATTGCATCGTGTCATAGATGGCAGTCAACGCAGTAAATGAACCACCAGGTGAGTTGATATACATCATGATGTCACGATCTGGGTCCATGGATTCCAAGGTCAATAACTGGGCCATGACATCATTAGCCACAGTGTCATCTATTCCTTGGCCTAGAAAGATAATTCTTTCTTCAAATAACTTGGTGTAAGGATCAAGGCGCTTATAGCCATAAGAAGTCCTCTCCTCTATGGTTGGAAGAACGTAGCGGTTCTGAATGTCGTTAGTTTTCATCGCGCTGTACCACCACTTCCTGAGACTTGGCCTGCAGATTTGACAACATGATCAACAAAGCCATATTCCTTGGCTTCCTGGGCTGTAAACCAACGATCACGATCTGAATCTGCAGTTATAGTCTCTATCTTCTGACCAGTGTGAGCGGCGATTAGCTCTGCCATCTTCTTCTTGGTAAAAGACATCTGCTCTGCTTGAATCTTGATATCAGATGCCGTTCCACCAATACCGCCTGATGGTTGATGCATCATGATGCGAGCATGTGGCAAGGCATAACGCTTTCCAGCGGCCCCAGCACAGAGAAGGAATTGACCCATTGAGGCTGCAAGCCCCATACCCACGGTTGCTACATCATTCTTGATGTATTGCATCGTGTCATAAATGGCCATACCAGCAGAGATGGAGCCACCTGGTGAGTTGATGTAAAGGTAGATATCTTTATCAGGATCTTCTGCTGCCAGCAATAGCATCTGGGCGGCAATCGCGTTTGCCGTGGTGTCTTCAACCATAGAACCTAGAAAGATTATTCTCTCTTTTAGTAATCGGTTATAGACCTGATCGTCTAATCCGCCGCCATTGGAACTGGCCATGCGAGGGGTAATAAGTTCCACTAATTCCTCCTGATTTATAAATCTATGCCCGTTAGGCTAACGCCATAGGTGCAAAAATGCTTCCTGGGCTATCCAAGAAAGTGACTTGTTCGCTTAGAGCAGAGAGGCTACTGCGCTGCTGCGCTATCTTGCTTTGGAGTAAGGGAGGCTAGATCAACTCTTCGGCCAGAAGCATCTATTAAGCCCACTCTCTCCAGGACAACTGCTAAGGCCTTACTCCTGGCCACCTCGGCCATGAGGGCATGGATCCGGCCAGCTTGGGATATCTGCTGGGCAAATTGATCAGGACTCATCTGAAATCTAGCAGCGCTTCTAATCAAGTACTCAGTTAATTCAGCTTCTGAAACTTGCACAGCCTCTTGCTTAACGATGGCATCAAGCAAGAAGTCTGCTTTAAGAGAATTAGTAATTTCAAGGTTGACTTGGCTTCGATGCTCGCTCTCTTCTAAGCGATTTTCCTTCTTGAGATAAGCATCGACCTCTTCTTTGACCAGATTCTCAGGCACTGCGATTTCTAGAGTACCTAGGAGCAGTTTCAAGAGATTATCTCTTGCCTGAGCCCCCTGCTCCATAGCTTTGAGGCGAGTCAAGCGCTCTCTAACATCTGCCTCAAGTTCCTTAAGTGTTTCAAATTCACTGGCTAACTTGGCAAATTCATCATTCAGCTCTGGGAGCTCGCGCTTCTTAACCGCCTTAAGGGTTACTTCAACCTCACCGCTCTGGCCCTCATCCAGGCCCATTAATTGAGAATCAAATGCCCTTGACTCCTCAAGCTTCATCCCAATCAAAGCTTCATCTAGCCCATCAACCATACGGTTTGAGCCGACTTCATAGGAGATGCCATTATCACTTCCTCCATCAATTTCTACTCCATTAACCCTGGCGCACAGATCAATGGTGACAAAATCCCCCTTTTCAACGTCTTTTTCAACGGTAGTTAAAGTTCCAAAACGAATTCTCAAAGCTTGGATCTGCTCTTTGACATCTTCATCGCTTACTAAAACATCATCTACGCTAATCTCGATCTTGGAAAAGTCAGGCAATACCACTTCAGGTCTAATATCAACTTCTACTTCAAACTTAACGGCCTCATTATCCTTAAGCTCTTTGATATCGACATTGGGACGACCAAGAACTAAGAGATCATTTTCTCTGGCCGCCTGACTATAGAACTCTGGAAGGCCATTATTGATAGCCTCATCAAGGACAGCTCCCCGGCCCACTCGCTGATCAATCATTGCTCTAGGAACTTTTCCTTTGCGAAATCCTGGAATAACAATACGCTCAGAGATACTCTGATATGCCGTCTTGATATGTGGCTCGAGATCTTTGAAATCAACGTCAATCAAAATACGAACTCGAGTCTTTGAGATTGTCTCAACAGCGCTCTTCACTTGGCTCCTGACTAAAGAAGTGAGATGTATCTGGTCGGGGCGGAGGGATTCGAACCCACGGTCTCCTGCTCCCAAAGCAGGCGCGCTAGCCACTACGCTACGCCCCGCGGCGCAGATAGCAGAGTCTAGATGAAAAATTACCAAGTAATTACCCCAAGCGATACCCTTGCGCCCCTAAGGAGGAGCATCAGCACCCCCCTTAGGAAGATAAGAAGTGCGGGCGTAGCTCAATGGTAGAGCCCTAGCCTTCCAAGCTAGCCATGCGGTTTCGATTACCGTCGCCCGCTCCACGCTTTTCTAGATCATCCGGTAACGCTTCCAACCAGCTGGCCGGAGAAACCGCCTCCGAGTGTTACCTGATCAAATGAAACTATTGAACTTCCACTACTGACCGTTACAGCCAACTGATAATTTGTAATTGTTGAACTTCCATTCACAATCACTCTTCCAAAGAAAGAAAGTTCTCTTTGGCCAGTATTGCCCCGATAGTTTCGCGAATTTGTCGAAATCCAGTGTGTAGCGATTGTCGGAGCTTGCCCCATGGCCGACACCTCAAAAGCAAGGTCCAGAGATGCACTACTTGTCTTACCCCAAATTAGAACATCAAACAAATAACTCTTGCCTGCCTCAAGCGTTGCAAAGTTGGAAGAGGCGAGCGAAACACCAGCGTTTCCAACAAGCGCAGACGCATAAGTAATTTCTCCGACTTGAACATTTGAAGGCCCTGTCGCACCTGTAGCGCCTGTTGCACCCGTTGCTCCGGTCGCGCCCACTGCTCCAGTCGCACCTGTACTACCTGTTGCTCCGGCAGGTCCAGTCGCACCAGTCGGTCCAGTTAATCCCGTTGCTCCGGTAGCTCCGGCAGGTCCAGTCGCACCAGTCGGTCCAGTTAATCCCGTTGCCCCTGTATCCCCTTTTGCTCCAGTCGCACCTGTTGGACCAACTACTCCAGCTGCCCCAGTTTCACCTTTCTCACCTGTTTCACCTCTCTCACCTCTCTCACCTTTCTCGCCTCTCTCGCCTTTCTCTCCTTTCTCGCCTTTTGATCCAGGCGCACCACTACTACTTGCTCCTTTATCTCCCGGTTTGCCATCACTACCCGCGTTTCCTGTTGGGCCGATAAGACTTACTGGGGATGGCCAACGATTATTCACTTTCGGTCCATAGATTTGAAATGTGGAGGTGTTTATATAGAAGTCACCATTGATTCCAACCCTGGTTGTTGGAACACTCTTGCCACTTAAGATGGTATTGGCTAGTGATTTATTAGTTCGCCCGGCAGCAGATAGTGGCGCTACACCGACTGCCGAAAATAGAGATAGCGCCATGAATATGCGCATGAGATAGAGCCAGGTAGCCATGAATACCCCTCCTTATGGGAGGTTAGGACCCCCGAGATAGAGATATGGAGCTATAGCCTTACTAGACCTCAAGTAGATATGTAGGACTAATTAGCTATATCTATTCTCAGGCTTTGGCCGTATAAGTAGAGATGATTGAGAAAAACTTTAAGCACGCTCTAAGGAAAAAGACCCCTCCATCTCAGGTTGATAGACTTACCTCTCTATCTGTCAGAGGCAACTGCCTTTGATAGGAAAAATGAATCAAGTAGGGGCATGAATGAAGAAGCGACTAATCGCAGGATCTGCTATCGCAGCGCTTACTCTCTCACTTGTGGGCGCTGCTGGCGCTGCAGCCGATGACAAGTTTAGAGAAGGTAAGGGGATTTCAAGTATTTTGAGTGGACTAGTTTCAAAGGGAACTTTGACACAGGCTCAAGTAGATGCAATTATCAAAGCGATGCAAGATGGGCGAGACGCTGCTAAAGCTGCTTATGATGCGGCAAAAGCAGAGCGAATCAAGGTAGTTACGGACGCTTTGGGTATTGATGCCGCAACTCTTGAAGCCAAACGCAAGGCAGGAGAAACACTTTCCACAATCGCTGGTGAAAAGAAGGATTCACTAATTGCTGCTCTGGTGGCATTTGAAACCAAAAGAATAGATGCTGCTGTCGCAAGCGGAAAGCTCACCTCCGAGCGAGCTAATGCTCTTAAATCAAAACTAATAGGTGGAATTACAGCTCTCGTCAATAACGAAGCCAAGATGGGCAAAGCCCTGAGAGGCTTTGCCAAGAAAGGCAGAGGACCTGGCGGTAGATAAGGCCATAGCCTAGATAAGTTCATTTCTCTCCCCTTCGCATGAGAACCGCTGGTAGAAATGCCAGCGGTTCTTATTTTTATTTGAGAAGGTAGCCCTATGAAGATTCACATTGGCAGTGATCATGCAGGGCTAGAATCTAAAGCCAAGATCATCGCCCATCTGCAAAGCAAGGGGCATCAGGTTCAAGATCATGGCCCCTACAGCTTTGATCCCCTAGATGACTACCCAGAGTTCTGTATTCCAGTGGCAATTGCTACCGCCAACGAAAGGCGCTCCTTTGGCATCGTCATAGGAGGCTCTGGAAATGGCGAACAGATGGCAGCCAACAAGGTCAAGGGTATTCGCGCAGCCCTAGTTTGGAGTGTCGAGACGGCAAAACTTGCAAGAGAGCATAACGATGCCAATGTCATCTCACTTGGGGGACATATGCATGATGAGAAGTTCTGCTTAGAGCTAGTTGATGCTTTTCTTGCAACACCTTTTAGTGGGGATGAGCGCCATGTAAGGCGAATTGGCTTGATTACTAAGTACGAAGAAAAAGGCCAACTTTAATTCTTATGGTATTGCAAATCCGTTACTAGATGCTCTTTCCCTAGACCTTTATTCTCAAACTTAGTTAACGGCCGCCATGAGGGGCGAGTTATTACCCCTCCAGTAAATTTCTTGCTCTCAGCAAAGTTCTTCTCAATTTCTTCGGCATAGGGCTGCCAATCAGTGGCGATATTGACCCGCCCTCCAGTTTTTAACTTAGCAGCTAAGGTTGCAATGAATTCAGGACTAAGCAGACGTCGCTTACGTTGTCTCCGCTTGGGCCAGGGATCTGGAAAGAAGATATGAAAGGCGTCAAAACTTGAATCGGCGAAACTATCTCTTAGAACCAAGTAGATATCCTCATTGATAACTCTCAGATTCTTGATTCCCAAACTGCTTGCTCTTATTAGTAGAGCGCCGATTCCTGGCTTATGAACCTCAACTGCAACATAGGCGCTATCTGGATTTTCGTAGGCGATCTGTGAGCTGGCCTCACCCATCCCGCTTCCGATCTCACAGACAATCTCTTTATATTTATCCTTTGGAAATATCTCTAGCAGATCAATAGGGCCATCTATCGGGATTTCAAAATCACTTAAGTGCTCACTAATCGCTCCAGCCTGGGCCTTAGTCATCCGCTCACCCCTAAGGCGAAAGCTTCTTAAGCGAAATTCTTCAGATCTTGGGCTTGCCACAATGGCAAAGATTGCCATCTCTGCTTGGATACGCGCATGCCTGGAAACAACATATCGCGCGCTGAAGCCGCTGAACGCTCATCTCGCCTATCCATCAAGGGCTATGAGGTCCTATTGGATGTTAGTGGGGGCCCTGAGAGCTTTCTTGCCACCACCAGAGTCTTATTTGATTGCAACAAGGTTGGTTATGAAAGCTTTATAGATGCAGTTGGAAAGCGCATCATCTCCGCAACCCTTAATGGTGAAGGTGTTGATGTTTCAAATTATGACGGCGAAAGCGTCTTTCTGAAGAATCTTCAAGCCCAAAACGAGCTAATCATCGAGATAGAGGCGATCTACTCCAAAAGCGGTGAGGGTCTGCAGCGCTCGGTGGATCCAGTTGATAACGAGGTCTACCTCTACTCTCAAGGAGAGACAGCATTCATTAGGAGTATGTATCCCTGCTTTGATCAACCAGATCTAAAGGCAACTTTTTCATTCACCGCAATTGCGCCAGGTCATTGGCAGGTGATCTCTAATAATCCAGTAAAAGAGGTAATTGAAATAGGCGACAAGAGAAAATGGGAGTTCACCACTACCCCAGTTATGTCAACCTACATCACAGCGCTAGTTGCAGGTCCTTATTCCTTTATTCATGATAAGTATGAAGGCAAGAAGAGAATTCCACTGGGAATTTATTGCCGTAAATCCTTATTCGAACATCTCGATGCTGATGAAATCTTTCTCATAACTAAGCAAGGATTTTCCTACTTTGAAGAGGTATTTGGTCTGGCATATCCCTTTGATAAATACGATCAGGTTGCCGTGGTGGACTTTAACTGGCTCGCTATGGAAAATGCTGGCGCGGTTACCTTTAGAGAGGATCTCTTAGTATTTCGCTCCAAAGTAACAGAGCGGATGTATAACGCAAGAGCCAACTCGATCTTGCATGAGATGGCCCATATGTGGTTTGGAGATATGGTGACCATGAAGTGGTGGGATGATCTATGGCTTAATGAATCATTTGCCGAGTGGTCTTCATATTTAGCTCTAGTTGAAGCTACTAAGTTCAAAAACTCTTGGGCCGGCTTTAATGCGGAGAGAAAGAATTGGGCCTATCGCCAAGATCAACTCTCATCCACCCATCCAATTGCCACCGATATGGTCGATATCGATACTGTAAAGGCTAATTTTGATGGCATTACCTATGCCAAAGGGGCCTCAGTTCTTCATCAATTGGTAGCCCATGTGGGGCGAGATAACTTCATTAAGGGCCTGCAGAAGTACTTTGCTAAGCATGCCTTCAAAAATACCGTCTTATCAGATTTATTAGTGGAGCTTGAGGCAACCAGTGGGCGAGATCTAAGTAGTTGGGTGTCAACCTGGCTACAGACTTCAGGAGTAAATACTCTCCGCCCAGTGATTGATACCGATGGCGAGAGCTATAAATCAATCGCCATCAAACAAGAGGTTCCAAAGATTCCTGCCGGATCAGCTGAGCTTCGTCCACACCGCGCAGCAGTTGGACTCTATGACCTAGAAGATGGCCAACTCCGTCGAAGGACATCAGCAGAACTTGATATAGCAGGCGATCTAACAAAAGTTGAAGAATTGAGTGGGCAGAAATTGGCAGATCTATTGCTAGTAAATGATCATGACCTTACCTATGCCAAGATCCGCTTTGATGCCAGATCGATTGCTACCTTAAAGTCTCATCTTGGCAAATTAAGTGATGGCCTCTCTCGCGCTCTCTGCTGGTCTGCCGCTTGGGATATGTTTAGAGATGCTGAGCTATCTGCAACTGATTTTATCGAAATAGCCATGACTGGGCTTGCTGGCGAAGATGACATCACCACAGTCACAGCCTTGATGACCCAATTGAATACTGCAGTCGAGATCTATGCCGCAGATAAGAATCGTGACGCCTTAAGAGAGAAGGTGGCAGCCGCACTTCTCGCCTTTCTTAAAGCAGCCAAAGCTGGCAGTGATCATCAACTCCAGTTTGCTCGAAGCTTTGCCTCTCTGGCCCATACCAAAGAGCAGGGCGCCGAAATTAGAGAGATTTTGGAGGGCAAGTATCAGGATCTAAAGATTGATGCTGACCTGCGCTGGCACCTAATTCTCTGTCTGGTTGAGCGAGGGTTGAGTACAAGGGCAGAAATTGATGCCGAACTTGAAGGCGATAGCACGCTAACTGGCCAACTAAGCCATGAAAGGTGCCTGGCCGCGTTTCCAGATCTTGAGGCAAAAGAGGCTGCATTTAAGAAGGCGACCGAGGATGAGAGCATCACCAACTGGTCAAGACTCTCAGCGATCCAAGGCTATAACCGTCCAATCCAGCGCCACCTACATCAGGGATTTGTTGATCGCTACTTTGACTTGATCCTTGAAACCTATAACACCAAGAGTTATGAAGTCTCAACTAGCATCATCGATCTGCTCTATCCCAGCTACTTAATCTCTGAGCAGACCCTTGCCAAAACTGATGCCTGGCTAGATGGCCAGGGAAAAGATGGCCATCCCACGCTGCGCCGGCATATCTTGGAGGCTAAGGATTCTCTAGAGCGAGCGCTAAGGGTTAGAGCGATAGATAAATAATCACTCGTCAATCCGAGTAAGCACATCACTAGGCGTGCGATTGGCCTTGCTCTCTTTCACATTCTCAAGGGCCACTACTAGAACCCAGATAAGAAGTGTTATGGAAACTGGAGTAACAAAGAACCAGAAAAAACCCTCAAGAAAGCCTAAGGGCTCACCGGGCATGGCTCCATCTTCATTTAGAGCTAATTCAATAAGCATAGATTCAAGTCTAGGCAGAAGCGCCAACCACTCCAAATGGAGCCAGATATCTCACCCAACGCTCCTCAGCTCTAGCCGTTCCTAAGATCCGCCAAGCAGGGCCAATGGGTTCGCGAGGAAGCGAGCGAAGCCTCCAGCCCAATTCCCTCAAAGTTCTGTCGGCCTTGATGCGATTGCAGCGATGACATGCGCTGACCACATTTTTCCAAGAGTGATCGCCTCCCTTGCTTCTCGGAAGCACATGATCAATAGATGTAGCCGCTCCTTGGCAGTAGACACAGCGACCGCCATCACGGGCGAATATCGCTCTGCGTGAAAGCGGGACGGTATGGCGATATGGAATCTTTACAAACTTATGAAGTCTGATGACTGCCGGAAGCTCCATAGATCCTGATGAGTAATGCAGCGTTACCCCAGATTCTTCAATCATGGTGGCGCGGTTATTCAAAATCAAAATGAGCGCGCGCCTATCGGAAACGACACCTAGTGGCTCGTAGGTGGCGTTTAGAATCAAAGTCCTTCTCGATGAGCTATTCACCGTTCTAATTCCCCCGTCTGTCCGACGCGTGGCTCGTGTCGTGGGGGAAATCCTGCCCGAAGTTGGCACGATTTGTGCGGATATTTGGTTAAGTTCTTATAAAGTTTTGCCCGATGGAGCTGGAAACGAGCCTAAGGCAGGGCCTTGAGTGGTTTCTTGGTACCCCTCTGCGCATATTGCTCATCTCGATCCTGGCGTTGCTGGTCCAGAGAATATCTTCGCGCGCCATCACCAGAACATTGAGTAAAGTGGCAGAGGCCGATTTCATCCCGGGCGAGAAGAGTTCGGTAAGTAGGCAGCGGGAGCGGGCAAGAACGGCTGCCTCCGTCTTGAATAGTTCATCGAAGGCCATTATCGGATTAGTTGCCGGAGCCATGATCCTTGGTGAGTTAGGCGTTGATCTGGGGCCCCTTGTGGCATCTGCTGGCGTGGTTGGTTTTGCAGTTGGCCTTGGAGCGCAGAGCATTGTCCGTGACCTCCTCTCAGGGATCATCATGTTACTTGAGGATCAATATGGCGTTGGCGATAACGTTGAAGTCCTGGAGGTGAAGGGAAAAGTTGAGAGCGTAGGACTAAGGGTCACCACTATTAGAGATGGCAAAGGAACGCTCTGGTACTTAAGAAATGGCGAGATATTAAAGGTAGGAAATAGCTCTCAGAGATCCCGCTCTTGATTGACCATTGAATTAGCAGCCATTACTAGATAGCCCCAGAGCTGTTCCCTTAATTCATCACTCATCCCTAGTGAATCAACTGCTGATTTCATATGTGATAACCAGGCATCTCTTTCTCTCTTGCCAATCCTAAATTGCGCATGTCTCATCCGAAGACGGGGATCTCCTCGAAGTTGGCTATAAGTATCTGGCCCACCCCAATACTGTTCTAAAAACATTAATAACCGCCCAGCCGCTACCTTGAGATCATCATCTGGATACATCGGGCGGAGAACTGGGTCTGTTGCCACAAGGGCATAAAAATGTGAGACCAAATTCTCGAAGGTAACTCTCCCGCCCATCTGCTCATATAGGTTCATTGAAAAGAGGCTATCTAGCTTTGATCTTGAGAGACCAGATACCAAGAATTGCTACGGGGATTGCTGCAAGCAGACAGAGCCAGCCATAAGACAAGGAGGCGATAATCACTCCAGCCACTGCTCCTCCAGCGGCCCCAGAGAGATTCATAACTAGATCACTGGCGCCTTGAGATGCACTTCTAAGCTCTGGCTCTACCGATTCAGTCAAGAGAGCAGACCCGGCAATTAGAGTGCAAGACCAACCAAGGCCTAGGAGAAATAGCCCAATTCCTAGAGCAATTGCATCACCGGCTCTGGCAAGACCTGAAATCAGGGCTGACGATAGAAGTGTTACTACTCCGATTTGAATAACTCTTAGCCGGCCTAGGTGATCTGTTAGCGCGCCAACAAGCGGGGAGATGGCGTACATACCAAGGACATGAACGCTAATAACTAAGCCTATTATGGTCAAGGTGACATCAACATGGGCCATATGGACTGGCGTCATCACCATCACCGCCACCATAGCGATATGGCCAATAGCAATTGCAGCGATAGCAAATAGGGTTTTGGGATTAGAGCGAATGTGCCTGAGGGCGACCTTGGTCTTGATCCTGGGAAGGCTACTTGCCCCAGAATCCTTTGCAGCAGTTAGATAGGGATCAGGGCGAAGGAATAATTGAATCACTAACGCTGCCAGGCCTAGAGTAAGTGCTGAAATCAGATAAGGCCCGGTTAGTCTTGGAAGATCCAATGATTCTGCTAAATTACCAGCGGGTTCCATAAGATTTGGGCCGGTAACGGCGCCAATAGTTGAACCCCAAACTACAAATGAGAGTTGCTTGGCTCGCTTTTCATTTGCCAGATCAATAGCTGCAAATCTGGCTTGATATCCAGCAGCAGAGGCCGCTCCCACTAGAAAGGTTCCAGTGAGCATCAGATAGATGTTCTTATCCGAGCCGCCCAAAATGGCTAGAAGAGAGCCAATGGCGCCAGCAATTAGCCCAGTTGATAAGGCAAGGCGCCTTCCTCCCCTGCCGGTAAGGCGCGCCAGAGGAAGAGCAAGGGCGGCGGCTCCTAGAACTGATGAAGTCTGAGCAAGACCTGACAGAGTTTCAGAGTTGGTAATTGATGCAACAAGTAGTGACCCCGCTGCAACAGTTCCGGCAACTCCCACCCCATTTAATACCTGCGCAGTTGCCAGGACCTTCACAGTTCTTTCCTGCAAGGCAGAATTGCTACTCACTTTTTTTCTCTTAGCCAGACCGCAGTGTCAGTTGGTAGGAAATTTTCACTTAAGGGACCGCTTGAGTGTAGAACTGGTGATCCCTTTGGTAGTGCTATTTCCTTGCCGAAATTAATGTAACAAGCAAAACCTCCAGCTCTACTAAATGCCACAACTTGGCCCCCCGCATCAATCCACTCCATTGGGCCATCACCAAGGCCTGGCTCGTTCTTCCTAATTGCCAGGGCTTTGCGATAGAAATTTAGCGTTGAGTTTGGATCATCCTCTTGTGACTCAGCTGAATACTCTCCCCACCAAGGACTTGGTGGCAGCCAGGCCTGTTCGGCGGTTAGATTCTCATCATTTGAAAAACCAAATGCGCCCCTAGGGGAGCTCTTCCAAGGTATCGGAACGCGACAGCCATCTCTGCCCCGATCTGCATAATTACTCATCTTCCATCTGGGATCTGTTAGTCGATCCTCTGGAATATCGCGCACCTCAGGAAGTCCTAGCTCTTCTCCTTGATAGAGATAAGTGCAGCCAGGAAGGGCAAGTGCCATCAGAGTGGCGCTCTTCGCCCGAAGAGTCCCCCTGGCAATATCTAATCTACTGCCATCTCCTTGGCGAGAAAAAGTGGTATCTCCATGATTTGCCAGGCCTAGATCCAGGCGATCTAGGGACCTAACCACATCATGATTGTTGAAGACCCAAGAAGTAGGCGCCCCAACTTCAGCTAGAGCTGAGATGGAATTGTTGATTCTTTTCCTTATTTCATCGGCCTTCCAGAGGGAGGTCAACATCTCAAAGTTGAAAGAGTTCTGTATCTCATCACTTCTTACATACCTGGCAATTCTTGAAGCAGGGCTTACCCAAGCCTCCGCCACCGCCATTCGATCTCCCGGATATGAGTCAAGAATCTTTCTCCAACTGCGATAGACCTGGTGAACTCCCTCTTGATCCCAGAATGGTTTGTGTTCAGGGCTTAGCATTCGAGTTAGATTGCTCCTGCCAAAGATTCTCTCAATCCAGCTTCTGCGAATGTCGGGAAGGCCGCTCTCTTTGAACAGGCCATGGGCCACATCAATTCGGAATCCATCAACGCCCTTATCAAGCCAGAACTTCAAAATATCTTCAAAGTGTCTTACTACCTCACTATTCTCCCAATTTAGATCTGGTTGCTCTTGAGCAAAGAGGTGTAGATACCACTGCCCCGCTCTGCCATCTGACTCAATAACCCTCTTCCAGGCAGGACCACCGAATACTGCCTGCCAATTATTTGGAGGAAGCTCGCCATTGACGCCCTTGCCTTGCCTAAAAATATATCTATCTCGCTCAGAAGATCCTGGCTGGGAATTAAGGGCCCCTTGAAACCACCTATGTTGATCAGAGGTGTGATTTGGAACGATATCAATGATTACCTTCATGCCTAACTCATGCGCCTCCCTAATTAATAACTCGCCCTCTTTCAAGCCTCCATAATCGGGTTCAATATCTAGATAATCTGCGACGTCATATCCATGATCTCTCTGCGGTGAGGGATACCAAGGAGTTATCCAGATGGCATCGATTCCTAGCTTCTCTAGATATCCAAGCTTTGATCTAATGCCCCCAATATCTCCGATGCCATCGCCATTCGAATCAGCAAAAGAGCGAATATAGATCTGGTAGGTAACAGCATCCCTCCACCAAGGCCTCTGGCCTCTTGGTGCAAGTCCTGAGATCAACTCTTCACCTCGAGGTATTTCTCGAGGAAGGAGCGCTCACTGGCCTCAAGTGGGCGCGACCTACCGCTGTTCTTATCAATTGCCACCTGAACCGACTTGATTCGAGCATAGATTTCCTTCTCGCTCTTTATCTCATAAGCCATAACAAATGATGAGCTGCCGATTGATTCCACCCACAACTCAACGTCAACAAAGATCCCGCCTTGCAAAATGGGCGCAACAAAATCTATCTCAGCCCTTGCAACCACCATCTCTAGGATTCCCGGGATCTCACCCTTGCTCACATGAGAAGAGAAGGACCATTCAAATCTGGCCTCTTGGGCCAGGGTGAGGTATTTGGCATTGTTGACATGGCTCATCGCATCAAGGTCATCCCAGCGAACAAGTGCTCTGTGTCGAGATCTCATCTGGTTAGCTTCCTATAAGTCACCCTATGGGGGCGAGCTGCTTCAGCACCTAAGCGTTCAACCTTATTCTTCTCATATGATTCGAAGTTTCCCTCAAACCAGAACCACTGAGATTCTCCTTCATGAGCCAGGATATGAGTAGCAACGCGATCTAGAAACCAACGATCATGGGAGATAACTACAGCACACCCTGGAAACTCCAGAAGGGCATTCTCCAGGGACCCTAAGGTTTCAACATCTAGATCATTGGTTGGCTCATCAAGTAAGAGCAGGTTCCCACCCATCCTAAGCGTCAGGGCAAGATTTAACCTATTGCGCTCCCCCCCTGATAAGACTCCGGCAGCTTTTTGCTGGTCTGGACCTTTAAAGCCGAAGGCTGAAACATAGGCCCTGCTTGGCATCTCAACTGCTCCAACTTTCATGAAATCAAGGCCATCAGAGACGACCTCCCAGAGTGATTTCCTCGGATCAATTCCAGATCGCGATTGATCGACATAGGCAACTCTTACAGTTTCACCAGCTTTGATGCTGCCGAAATCTGGTCTCTCAACTCCCAAGATCATCCTAAACAAGGTAGTTTTTCCGGCGCCATTTGGGCCAATTACTCCCACAATTCCATTTCTTGGAAGTGAGAATGAGAGGTTATCGATCAATAGGCGATCACCAAAGCCTTTAGAGAGGTTCTCAACTTCAACGACGACATTTCCCAGCCGTGGCCCCATAGGAATCTGAATCTCTTCAAGATCGAGCTTCCTAGCCTTCTCGGCCTCCGCGGCCATCTCCTCATACCTTGCAAGACGAGACTTCGATTTAGCTTGCCGTCCTTTAGCGTTCTGCCTGACCCAATCTAGCTCCTCTGCCAAGCGTTTAGCCCGCTTAGCATCCTTCTGGCCTTCAACTCTTAGTCGTGCCGCCTTGGTTTCAAGATAGGTGGAGTAATTGCCCTCATAGGGATATGCCCGGCCACGATCTAGCTCCAAGATCCATTGCGCCACGTTATCTAGGAAGTAGCGATCATGGGTGATTGCCACAACTGTCCCTTCATACTTTGAAAGGAATTGCTCTAGCCATAGCACAGATTCGGCATCAAGATGGTTGGTCGGCTCATCAAGAAGTAGTAGGTCAGGCTTCTGCAATAGCAATTTGCATAGCGCAACTCTCCTTCTCTCGCCCCCTGATAAGACTTTGACGTCAGCATCAGGTGGTGGGCATCTAAGAGCGTCCATGGCCTGCTCTAGTTGTGAATCTAGATCCCAAGCACTTAGGTGATCTAACTTTTCCTGCAAGCTCCCCATCTCAGCTAATAACTTGTCGTAATCAGCATCTGGGCTTGCCATCTCCTCAGATACTTTGTTGAAGCGATCAAGTAGAGCAATAGTCTCTGCTACTCCTTCTTGGACATTTTCCAAGACATTCTTATCTTCACTTAAGGGAGGTTCTTGCAGCAAGATTCCCACGCTATAGCCGGGGCTTAGATAGGCCTCGCCATTTGATGGTTGCTGCAAGCCGGCCATGATCTGCAATACCGTTGATTTTCCAGCGCCATTTGGGCCAAGAACACCAATCTTGGCTCCCGGAAGAAACATCAGAGTGACATCATCGAGAATGACTCTATCGCCGTGGGCTTTACGCGCCTTCTTCATTGTGTAAATGAACTCTGCCACGAGGGCAAACCTTATCGTTCATTCAAGTACTGATTGGCACTGGCTAGACTTAGACCTTAATTGCGCCCGTAGCTCAGTCGGATAGAGCACCCACCTTCTAAGCGGGTTGTCGCAGGTTCGATTCCTGCCGGGCGCGCAAGTTTCCAAGAACTTCGCCGCAAGAAATTTCCCCGGGCTCTGGGTCCATAGTCACTGGCGCCGGCTTGGCATAGCCCCACCTCGGGTATTAAGAAAAGTCAATAGCAGATGAACGAAAGATTTACTATCAATTGGGGCCTAGGCTCTGACCCTATGGCCTCTGAGAACCCACCCCTCATCTGGATTGATTGTGAGATGACGGGCCTGAACCTAGCCTCAGATGCCCTCATTGAGATAGCGGTATTAGTCACCGATAGTGAGCTTAGACTCCTTGGAGATGGCCTCGATCTAGCTATCTCGACTACGCCAGATAAATTGGCATCAATGAGCGATGAAGTTAGAGGTATGCATACCGAGTCAGGGTTGCTCGAGAAAGTACCTCAAGGAGCAAGCCTCTCTCTGGCTGAGGAGAAAATCCTAGAGTACTTAAGGCAATACACCTCAGAGGGCAAATCCCCTCTTGCTGGAAACTCAGTGGGGATGGATCGAAACTTCATAGCCAGGGACATGCCAAGACTGAACGAGTTTATCCACTACCGCACTATTGATGTCTCGTCAATCAAAGAGCTAGCTAAGAGATGGTATCCCGATCTTTATTTCTCAGCTCCCAAGAAATCTGGGAATCACAGGGCTCTGGGTGACATTCAAGACTCCATAGCAGAGCTTGCTTATTATCGATCAGCAATATTCATCGCAGATAACTAACTTCTAGATTCCAATTTCCCCAAGGGCCTCTGCCAAGTCTCTGCCTGGGCCAACTTCAACTACTTGAAAATCTCCAATTATCTTGACTTTATTGCTCAGGCGGAAAACTAACTGCCTAGCTCCTAATTGATCCGCCACTAAGGCCAGAATGAAACTCTTCTGCCCCATGCGAGCCAGTAAGTCTCCTCCCCTAAGTTCGCTATTTAGATCTCTGGCTACTTGAAGCAATTGGTCATCACCTAGATTCTTTAGGTCAATCGCTATTAGGGTCACCGGGTTATTACCCCTAGCTGCCCAGGACCTTAGGCGGTTTAGCGCCTCATAGAAATAAGCTGGGCTCATAAGACCGGTAAGTGGGTCAATGGAGCTGTTATCAAAGGAGGACATGATTGGCTAAGCCTTACCAGCTTTTTTCACGATAACTAGAGCCGCCTCATCCCCTATTCTTAAGCTCACACATGAAGCTCTTTGGCTCTAAGGTCTATCTGATCGCCTCCTATCTAGTGCGAATTGAGGCGCTATTTCTTGCTGCCCTGGCGATATACCTATCTATTAGAACTGCAACTAGTGATGTCGAAGAACTAGATGCCATATTGGCCGAAATTGTTCTCCTAAGTCTTGCTAGCGCTGGGCTCTTTCTTGCTGGTAGAGGATTCCTGGCAAGACGCAACTATGCTCGAGCTCCGGCAGTGCTGGCTAATTTGATTGCTCTCGGTGTTGCCTACTACATGATCGATGGCGAGCGAGATCTGCTGGGAATTGGTCTTGGAAGTTATGCGCTAATCACTCTGCTTGCCGCTCTCTCTGCCATCCCTCACCAAGGAACCACTTCCTGATCCTCCCAGAGTAATCCCGTCTTATCTCCAGGAATAAATTGCCTGGTGGCTAACCAGATAGCAGTTGCTGCTCCCTCGGCCGCACTTCTTGGCGCATCAGGGCCCCCCATATCGGTTCTGCTGTGATTAGGGCAGATGGCATCAACTAAGAATCCTCTTGCTCCATGGCCGGTCTCATGAGCAAGATTCCTCACTAGAGCATTCACCCCAGCCTTTGATATTCGATAAGGTGCAACTCCTCCGGCATTTCCAGGGCCGCTCATTCTTCCAAGGCAGGCAGAAAAGACAATAACTCTGCCATCTCTTGCCTCTGCCATCGCCGCTCCTATGGAGTTTACCAAAGTAAAAACCGAGTTGAGATTGATATCTAGGACTCTCGACCACTCAGCATCATTGGTCCTTAAGGTCTTTGCCATCTTCTCACTCATTACTCCGTGGGCTAGGACCATGATCTCTGGAGTGCCATACTTTGCTAGGAGCTCAGCGCTAACACTTCTCACCTGAGGAATCTGCTGGCAGTCCATTGACTCAAAGGCAATTGCCAGCTCACTACCTGCCTTCTTGGCCCGCTCCGGATCTTTACTTATACCTATTACTTCATCGCCTCTGGCCTTAAGGGCCTTCGCTACCTCATAGCCCAGCCCTCGGCTTGCCCCAGTGACAAATGCCAATGCCATTTCTCAAGCCTGCCGTAGAAGGGGGCTTCTCGCATCGCCAAAGTGTGGCCAATGACGCCGCTTGAAAGTAGTGAGGGATCGCGCGGCGCAGATAGGCTTACCTTCTGTGGCAGGTATGACTCCTGAGAACAGATTCGGCGGCTCATTCGGCTCTAATGAATGGCTCGTCGATGAGATGTATGAGCGCTATCTTGCCGATCCAACTTCAGTTGAAGCCAACTGGCAGGAGTTTTTCTCAGGGTATAAGCCAGCAACAAATGGTGCCACCGATTCAGTGGTAAGAGCAGCTGCGCCACCGATTCCAAAGCGCCAGCAAGTCAAACAGACTCCAGCGCCGCCAACTGCCAGCGCTCCAATTCAAGAAGTGGTCAGAGCAAATCCTGCTCCCACGCCGACTCCTGCTGAGGCAGCTAGGAAATCTGCGCCTCAAGTGGCAACACCTACTGCTGCCAGAATTGAACCGCTTAGAGGAGTTGCTAGTCGAGTCGTGGCAAGCATGGAAGCCTCTCTGGGCGTTCCAACCGCGACAAGCGTTAGAGCCATTCCTGCCAAATTGATGATTGATAATCGCACGGTAATTAATAATCACCTAAAGCGAGCCAGGGGTGGAAAGGTTTCATTCACTCACCTGATTGGCTACGCCATGATTAAAGCCCTTAGGCAAAATCCAGAGATGAATACCTTCTTTGCTGAGCTGGATGGAAAACCAGCAATTGGACATCCCGATCACATCAACTTAGGTATCGCTATTGATCTAACAAAGCAAGATGGCTCGCGCCAGTTACTTGTGCCATCAATTAAGGGATGCGAGAGTCTAGATTTTGGAACTTTTTGGAGCTCATATGAGGCCTTAGTTAAAAAGGCCCGCAAGGGAGCTTTAAGCGTTGAAGACTTTGGCGGCACCACAGTCTCACTTACCAACCCAGGCACTCTTGGAACTGTTCACTCCGTGCCTCGATTACTGGCCGGACAGGGCCTGATTCTTGGCGTCGGAGCGATGGACTATCCGGCAGAATTTCAAGGGGCGAGTGGAGAAACAATTGCTGACTTAGCAGTCTCCAAGGTAATCACCTTAACTTCCACCTATGACCATCGTATTATTCAAGGAGCGCAATCTGGAGATTTCTTGAGGAAGATCCATGAGATTCTGCTAGGAGCAGATAGTTTCTACGAAGAGATATTTGCAGCGCTTCGTATTCCCTATGTCCCAATTACCTGGCATAACGATATTCCAGAGGGCAAAGAGCAATTGAACAAGGCGGCACGCCTGCAGCAGTTAATTCAGGCTTATCGCAGTAGTGGCCACCTAATGGCCGATATCGATCCGCTGGAATACAGACAACGCACTCATCCAGATCTTGATGTGATTACCCATGGATTAACGCTCTGGGATCTTGATCGAGAGATTGCCACGGGAGGATTCGGTGGTCGCTCCCATGTCAAGATGCGAAATGTGCTGGGAATATTGCGCGACTCTTACTGCCGATCAATTGGTATTGAATATATGTATATCGACGCGCCAGATGAGCGCAGGTGGATTCAGAGCCAGGTTGAGGTTGGTTCGCCATTTTTCTCTAAAGAGGAACAGCTGAGAATCCTTCGTAAGTTAAATTCGGCAGAGGCCTTTGAAACCTTCCTGCACACCAAGTTTGTTGGTCAGAAACGCTTCTCACTCGAAGGCGGAGAGTCGGTAATTCCAATCCTTGATGCTATCGCCAGATATGCAGCGAAGGCCAAGTTAGATGAAGTATGCATCGGAATGCCGCACCGGGGACGGCTAAATGTCCTAGCTAACGTGGCTGGGAAGAATTACGGCCAGATCTTCAAGGAGTTTGAAGGCCACTATCAGGAAAATGAAGTTCAAGGATCAGGTGATGTGAAGTATCACCTTGGAACCTATGGAGATTTCACCACTGAGTCCGGAGATCAGACCAAGATTTATCTGGCTGCTAATCCCTCACACCTTGAAGCAGTGAACCCAGTTCTTGAAGGAATTGTCAGGGCAAAACAAGATAGGAAGAATGTAAGAGATGTCTACACAGTACTTCCGGTGTTGATTCATGGCGATGCTGCCTTTGCTGGACAAGGTGTGGTGGCAGAGACACTAAATATGTCCCAGCTCCGTGGCTATCGCACCGGGGGCACAATCCATGTAGTGATTAACAATCAGGTGGGCTTTACTACCTCACCAGATTCTGCCCGTACCTCTCGTTACTGCACCGACATCGCCAAGATGATCCAAGCCCCTGTCTTTCATGTCAACGGCGATGATCCCGAAGCTTGCGTAAGAGTGGCTCGGGTTGCCTTTGAGTATCGTCAGACATTTAATAAAGATGTAATCATCGACATGGTCTGCTACAGAAGGCGCGGGCATAATGAAGGCGATGAACCAAGCTTCACCCAACCAAGAATGTATAAATTGATCGATGTCAAACGCTCAACTAGGGTCCTTTATGCCGAAGCACTCGTTGGACGTGGCGATATCACCCAGGAAGAATCAGATGGGATTGCTAGAGAATTCCAGGTCCAATTGGAAGCCACCTTCAACATGGTCCATGACAAGCTCCCAGAGAGAGCGACATTCAATCGAGTAGAAGAGCTGGATCCGCTAGAGGCAAATACTGCAATTAGCGAAGAGGTAGCAAGAAGGATTGCTGCTACTCAAGTTGCGACCCCAGAGGGATTCAAAGTTCATCCAAAGCTTGCTTCACAATTACAGCGTCGCGTAACGATGCTAGATGATGGGACGATTGATTGGTCAGGAGGCGAGATGCTGGCACTTGGCTCACTTCTACTTGAAGGTCACACCGTGAGGCTTGCAGGTCAGGATGTTGGCCGTGGCACATTCTCCAATCGCCATGCGGTGATCCGTGATTGTGAGAATGGGTCTGAATGGATTCCCCTAAGGGAGTTGATTGGCGGGAGTACTCATTTGTTTGTTATCGATTCACTCTTATCAGAGTATGCAGCCCTTGGCTTTGAATATGGCTACTCGCTGGAACGTGAAGATGCCTTGGTTCTCTGGGAAGCCCAATTCGGAGATTTTGCCAATGGAGCGCAGACCATCATTGATGAATTTATCTCCTCATCCTTGCAGAAGTGGGGAGAGAGATCATCTCTTGTAATGCTCCTGCCTCATGGCTATGAAGGACAAGGGCCCGACCACTCATCTGGCCGAATCGAGCGCTTCTTAAGCCTAGCTGCCGAAAACAATATGACTATCGCCCAACCAAGCTCATCTTCATCATATTTCCATCTTCTTCGTTGGCATATGAAGAATCCGGCCAGAAGACCGTTGATTGTCTTTGAGCCAAAATCAATGCTTAGGCTAAGAGCTGCCGCTGCTCAACTTACGGATTTCACCACAGGAACATTTCGTCCCGTTCTAAGCGATCCTGCAATTAATGGCGCCTCAAAGATAATTCTCTGCAGCGGAAAGATCTACTGGGAGTTAATGGCAGAGCGAGCCAAACTCTCTAGCAACTCAACAGCGATAATCAGATTGGAACAGCTCTATCCGCTCGCCCCCAATCAGATCTTGTCGGAACTTGCCAAAGCGCCAAGTGCTGATTTGATCTGGGTTCAAGATGAGCCAGCTAATCAGGGACCATGGCCATTTATTTCAAGCAATTTGAGTGAAGCCCTTGGAGCAAGAGCGCTTCGTCGCATCTCCCGCCGACCCGCAGCAAGTCCAGCTACTGGAAGCATCTATATGCACGAAGAAGAGCAGAAAGCCCTGATTGCTGAAGCATTTGCTCGCTAGCCTTACTTCTGGCTACCTTCTGTAATCAGCGAAAAGGCTGCAGTTCTAGCCAGAAAAGTAACTCGCTCCACCAAGGCCCTGCGCATCACAGATGTGGCAATCAATCTAGATCCATCATGGATCTCGCAAGCGAAGCCAAGAACTCCATCTTCATGACTAACACATGTTGCAGAACCTTGAATTTCACTGCCGATTCCTAGGGCATCATGAATCTCAAGTTCGACATTGGCAAGGGTGGTGGTCTCGCCATTGTCTAAAAACTCAGTGATGGCCGAATTACAAGCGCTCTCAATCAAGGTTACTAAGAGACTTGAGGAGAGGATAGGCATATCTCCACTGCCATGGGCTAGCGCAGTATCCCCTGGCCTTACCACCATCTGGGAAATACCAACCGCTCCCAGAACTGACTCTGCTTGCATAGAAATTAACCTAGCAGGGCGGGGTCAACTAAGAGGGAAGGTCGCGCCTAATTTCGTGAGAAGTTTCAACCTCTATTGAAGTCTGGCCGTCTATCGTGATTTCAGTGCGGCGATACTGGGTAATGATCTCACTTTGGGAAGTTGCAGCCATCTCTTGGCTTGCAATTTGGGCAAGGCGGAGCGCTATCTGCTCTTGCAGGCTGCTAGGAGCGCTCTCGCAGCAGGATCTGGTAAGTAGGGATCTCATTAGATTAAGCGCTGCTCTCTGACTCTCCATCTCTCCGCGGCACCCTGGGCAATCTTGCAAGTGAAAGGCGACTTCGTTGAAGGTGGCAGAGTCATCGATTTCGTTATCGATGAATAGAACTAGGCTCTCAGAACACTTGCTGCATGGGATGCTCATTTCTTGTCTCCCTGCACATATCCAAGCTCGCGGGCGTAATCTGTTAGCTTCTCACGAAGTTGCTTGCGCCCCCGATGAAGTCTTGACATCACAGTTCCAGTCGGCACGCCAACGATCTCCGCAATTTCTTTGTAGGAAAACCCTTCGACATCTGCCAGATAGACAGCGATACGAAACTCCTCCGGAGTTTCAGCAAGCGCCCTCTTGATATCGCTATCGGACAGGTTCTCCAGTACCACATCCTCCGCTGATTTTCCTTGATCGCTGGTATGAGAGGAGGCTTCAGCGATCTGCCAATCCTCCAACTCTTGATCTGATTGCTGAGGACGACGCTGATTCTTGCGATAGGTATTGATAAAGGTGGTAGTTAATATCCGATAGAGCCAAGCTTTTAAGTTCGTACCTGGTTCGAATTGATGGAATGAAACGTAGGCTTTGGCAAAAGTATCTTGAACTAGATCTTGGGCATCTGCGGGATTCTTGGTGTATCTAAGGGCTGCTGAATAGAGCTGATTCATATACTGCAGCGCATCGCCTTCAAATCTCTTGCGCCTCTGCGCAGCGCTCTCTCTTTCGCGATCAACGCGAACTAGCCCTCCAGCATCCCTGGAGCCTTGGTTTGAGATTTCCGTTGGCATTAAATCCAAGGTTATCGCCATAGCAGCCTAACCGGCATATCCCAGCCTTTATTCCCTGCCTAAAAGAGGGTCTCGGGCTCGCCTAACTCAATCGCCTCTATTAGCCCCGGCCCACTTCCAGTGATCGAATTAACCGCGCTTGATACTGGATGAAAACGAAGGTGGGCATCAGGAGTCGGGATGTCCATAAGGGATCTAATCTCTTCGATATCGTTGATTCTAGGATTCATCCAATCCATCCAACGCTCCTTAGGGAGAAATACCGGCATACGGCTATGAACTAGTGCTAGTTGGCCAATGGCTTGCCTAGTTACTATGGCAACTGATTGCCGCACTTTTCCAGAAGGCGAGGTCCATACTTGGAAAATCCCACTGAAGGCTAATAGCCTATTGTCATCTCTTGAAACATAGATTGGTTGCTTGGTTTTATACTTTCCAAGTTCACTAGCCCACTCATAATAACCGCTGGCAGGAATCAAACAACGATTACTTCTGAAGGCGCTTCTAAAAGTTGGTTTCTCATGAACACTTTCAGATCTGGCATTAATGGCACTTGTCTGTGATCTGGCTGCCTCATCATCGCTTTTTGACCAAGGCGCAATCATTCCCCAAGAGGCAATCTCAATTGCTTGGTTCTTGATGATATAGATATCCTTGGTCGGCTTAATATTCCAATCAGCGGGAAGGCTGATATCAGGGGCGCTATTGGTGGAGAACTCTTCGGCAATATCGCTGATCATCGCCGATAGGGCATATCTTCCACACATACTCCTAATCTAATACTTAAGGCGATGAACTAGACTCTCAAGTATGTGGAGCGCACCCTTTAGGGCATCAAGACCAATCTCTGCTGCCATAAGCATTCCAGGCTCAAAGTCAGTAACGAATCGCGCCTTGGTATTAAGCGCGTTGGCCAGCTCGCCTTCCACTTTGCGAAAAGGCTTGCGCTCAAGAGATACCGATTTGATGATCAAAGCGCTATCTAGTCTTGGGGTTAGGATTGAAATTCAAGGCGATATCTGGCAGGTGACTCCAGCGCCACTTAGAGGACCTGCAGCGATTGATGTGGGAAATGCCGGAACCGTCATGCGATTTCTTCCTCCCCTGGCATCTCTGGCCCAGGGCTTGATCTCCTTTGATGGCGATCCTCGTTCTCACCAGCGCCCGCTAGGACCAGTTATTAAGGCCTTAGAGGGCCTTGGGGTCAGCATCGAACATCAAGGTCGTTATGGCTTGCCCTTGATCATAAATGGCGCAGGCTATGTAAATGGCGGAATGGTTGAGATTGATGCCAGTGCTTCAAGTCAATTTCTCTCATCACTTCTACTTGTAGCACCTGCAATGAAGCAAGGCATTACCATTAGAAACATCAGTGATAGCTTGCCATCAAGGCCACATATTGAGATGACGATAGCCATGCTGGCCCAATACGGAGCAGCAGTTGACACCTCAGTTGCTAAGCAATGGAGCGTCAAACCAGCTCAGCTATCTGGCGTTGATTTGGTAATCGAACCAGATCTTTCCAATGCTGCGCCATTTATGGCAGCGCCCTTAGTTTGCGGTGGTGAAGTGATCATCAAAGACTGGCCAAAAGAGACCATCCAGCCAGGAGATCGATTAAGGCAGATTTTTTCAGATATGGGCGGTGAGATTGATCTTGTGGATCAAGGGTTAAGAGTTAGAGCAAGTGGTGAAATAAGAGGTATTGATATCGATCTTGGTGATATCGGCGAGCTAACACCAGTGGTTGCAGCTCTGGCATCCCTAGCAAACTCCCCCTCACATCTTCGCGGCATCGGCCACCTAAGGCTTCATGAAACAGATCGATTAAGCGCGCTAAGAAGTGAGTTAGCCTCCCTGGGATCTGATGTTATTGAAGAGGATAGCGCCCTTCGTATTAATCCAAAGCCTATGAAAGCGGGGGTCTTTCATACCTATGAAGATCATCGTCTGGCAACTGCTGGGGCGGTGATTGGTCTTGCAGTTAAGGGAATTGAAGTTGAAAACATTGAAACCACCAGAAAAACCATCACCGACTTTCCGGCCCTTTGGAGCCAACTACTAAATGGCTAGACGCCGCCCTGATGAAAGCGACATTCGAGTTCGCCCGGTGAAATCTACGCGCCGGCGAAGTAAAGATAGGCCAAGCCACAGTGATTCAATTCCCGCCCAAGTGATCACAGTAGATCGCGGCAGGACTCTATGTCGCATCTCAGATGGAAAATTGGTTAGCGCTATGAAGGCCAGAGAGCTCGGAAAGAATTCGGTAGTCGCTGGGGATCTAGTAAATATTGTGGGTGATGTAAGCGGTGATGCAGGATCATTGGCAAGAATTGTGGCGGTACAACCCAGGCGCAATAGCTTAAGTAGAACCATTGATGATGCTGGGGCATTCGAGAAAACCATCGCCGCAAACCTAGACCTAATGATCATCGTGTCAGCATCTGCAGATCCTGCCCCTAGGCAGGGATTTGTTGATCGATGTCTAGCCGTGGCTTTTGACCAAGGTATTAGGCCGATAATTGTGATGAGTAAATCAGATCTAGCAGATCCAGATCAATTCCTAAGTGCTTATAAAGACCTTGAAGTCAAGTACCTTAGGTTGCAACGCGGTGATGATCTATCTGAACTACATAAGATTCTAGAGGCTAAAGTCTCGGTATTAATCGGCCACTCTGGGGTTGGAAAGTCAACTCTGGTGAATGCTCTGCTTGGCAAGGAAAGGCGTGATACCGGAAGTGTCAACGCCGCAACTGGACGAGGGCGCCACACTTCATCAAGTGCCATCTCATTTGAACTACCTAATGGGGGCTGGATTATTGACACCCCAGGGGTTCGCTCCTTTGGCCTAGAACACATTGATAGATCACGTGTCATTGCCTCATTTACCGAATTTGGATCAGTTGTTGCCACCTGCCCTAGAAACTGCTCACATGATGAGGCCAGCTGCGCTCTAAATGAATATGTAAAGGCAAGCCCTAGAGCATCTGCCCGCCTAGCCAGCTTGCAACGACTGCTCGCATCCAGCCGGCAGGAGATAATCTAGGGGCTATGGCCTATCCTGGAGATCTCCTTGGAGATATTGAGTTGCTCAAAACCCTGGCAGATTTGAGTGATGAGATCTCCATCTCCAGATTCCAAGCCCAGGATCTGAAAATAGAGAGTAAACCGGATGGCTCGCCGGTCACTGACGCTGATAAGGCAGTTGAGGAGAGAATCAGAGAAGTTCTCAAGGCCCAGCGCCCAAATGACAAGATTGTTGGAGAAGAATTTGGTGGCGCAAGTGATATCAAGGCTCTAGATAAATATTGGGTGATTGATCCAATAGATGGCACCAAGAACTTCCTGAGGGGACTTCCCATCTGGGCCACCCTCATTGGTTTGGTGCACAGGAATGAGAGTGGGCAGGATCGGGTTATCGCAGGCATGGTCTCCTCCCCTGCTCTATTTCGTAGGTGGTATGCCGCAGAGGGATTTGGAGCATTTACTGAAGTCAATTCCGGAACAGCAATCCAAATCAAGACATCAAGCGTGAAAGGGATATCAGATGCTTCAATCTCATTTTCAGATCTAGCTGGCTGGGGCCCACGACGCAATTCTTATTTGGCCTTTCTGGATAGGGCATGGAGAGCTCGAGGGATCGGTGATTTCTGGTCGCATATGTTGGTAGCGGAAGGGGCTGTCGATATCGCGGCCGAACCAAGCCTTGCCCTCTGGGATATGGCTGCGTTGGCGATAATTGTCACAGAAGCCGGGGGAAGATTTAGCGATTTGGATAATGTTGCAGGCCCGTTTGGCAAGAGCGGCGTTTCAACGAATGGCCATCTTCATGAAATATTCATTGGCGCGGTCAACTCATGAGCGAGGCTGAAGTAGTAGATCTAGAGCAGATTGATCTGAGTATTTCTGGAATGACCTGTTCTTCTTGCGTGGGAAGGGTTGAGAAGTCAATAAATGAGGTGCCAGGGGCCAGGGCTTCAGTAAATCTTGCTACCAATAGCGCTCATATCCTCATTCCTCGCGGAGCAAATCCCAAAGATCTAATAGCGGCGGTAGGTAAGGCTGGATATAGCGCCAAGCTCCGTGGCGATGGCTATGAGAGTTTCTCTCACTCCAGGGCTATGGGATTTAGATTGAGTTCTGCGATCTTGCTTACCATCCCAGTAATCACTCTCTCCATGTGGCATCAACTCCACCAAGGAGTCGATCGGTTCATTCTCACGCAATTAGATACTCTAAATATCCCGGCGCCTCTTTATTCACCGACTGGCTGGCTGGTGATTGCTCTTAGCGCGCCGGTGGTGCTACTGATTGGTTGGCCCATTCATAGAGCCGCGATAAAGAACCTGACTCATCCCAGCATGGATAACTTGATTTCACTAGGATCGATTACCGCACTTAGCTGGTCGATCTATGCCAACTCCACCGGAAATGGTGATATCTATTCAGAAGTTGGCGCATCCGTTGTGACCTTTATTGTTCTGGGCAGATATCTAGAATCACGCGCCAAAAGAAAAGCCGGATCCTCCCTTGCCCACCTACTCTCACTCGCTCCAAAACAGGTGATAATCATCAGAGGTGGCGCGGAAGTCGCTACGCCTATCTCTAATCTAGTAATCGGTGATCACTGCTTGGTTAGAGCAGGTCAAGCCATTCCAACCGATGGCATGGTCATCCAGGGATCAAGTGCCATTGATAGCTCACTGCTCACCGGTGAATCACTGCCTATTGATGTAGGGCCTGGAAGTAGCGTTGTGGCAGGTGCTCTCAATCTCAATTCTCCAATCACAATTGCAGCAAGAAGGGTGGGGAGTGATACCGAGCTTGCCCGCATAACCAAGATGGTATTAGCAGCGCAAGGTGAGAAAGCACCGATCCAAAGACTCGCCGATAAGATAAGCAATGTCTTTGTTCCTATTGTCATTGCACTTGCTATTGCCACATTTGCCGCCTGGTATGGCCTTGGAAATTCTCTAACAGATTCCATGGTTGCCGCTGTGGCCTTACTAATTATTGCCTGCCCTTGCGCTTTGGGCCTTGCCACCCCAGTGGCACTGCTTGTGGCATCTGGCAGAGGGGCCACCGATGGAGTTGTCTTGCGCAAGAGCTCAGCGCTGGAAGTGGCCACAGAGATTGATACCGCTATCTTCGATAAGACCGGAACCCTCACCACAGGAGCGATGGAGGTGCAGAACATCGCCATCGCCGATCTGGGAGGTTCTGGGCCGAAGATCTCAACCTCAGACCTATTGGTTGCAGTTCACAGCCTGGAGCATGAAAGTAGCCATCCGATTGCCGTTGCCATAGCTAAGAATCTTAGGGAGCAGGGGATTGCCAGGAGGAGATTCACTGACTTCATCGAGAGCGCTGGTATGGGCATTGCTGCTCGCATGCAATTTGGAGAGCAGCAGATGCCGGTCTTGATTGGAACACCCGCCTCAATTCGGCGAGCTACCGTCTCACTTCACCCACAATTAGAAGATGCCATCTCATCTGCGCTGGCTAGGGGAAATTCAGTGGCGCTGGCTGCAGTCGATGGCGTTGCTATGGCTCTATTTGAAGTCGGAGATAGCCTACGAGTTGATGCTAGAGAAACAATCGCAGCGCTAAAGACTCGAAATATCCAAAGCTGGCTAATGAGCGGCGATAGCCAAGAAGCAGCCAGAGAGATTGCAGAGCAGGTAGGAATACCCAATAGTAATGTGATTGCTCAAGCAACTCCCGATCAGAAGATTGCCAAGGTCAAGGAGCTGCGCAGCTCTGGCAAGAAAGTGCTAATGATTGGTGACGGAATAAATGATGCAGCCGCCCTTAGTGAAGCTGACTTAAGTATGGCCCTTGGCACCGGAACTGATACCGCAATTTCAAGTGCTGATATCACTTTGATGCGTGCAACCCTAGCCACTGCAATCACAGCTTTGAATCTCTCTGCTAAGACCCTGAGAATTATCCGGGTTAACTTGGGATGGGCTTTTATCTATAACGTCATTGGCATTCCCATCGCCGCTCTAGGACTTCTCAATCCCATGTATGCCGCAGCCGCCATGGCTGCCTCAAGTCTCTTGGTCGTGCTAAATTCCCTGCGCTTGAATGGAGCGCTGAAAGATTAGGGAGCCTTAAGGAGTTAGGTGATTTGGTAGCGGGGGCAGGATTTGAACCTACGACCTCTGGGTTATGAGCCCAGCGAGCTACCGAGCTGCTCCACCCCGCGTCGGAGGACTTAGCCTAGAGGCGTAAGCCCTTTTGCAGCAAAACGATTATCTATTCTGCGCTGCAACTGCTGCGGCAATCGCCGCCTTTAGCCGATCTTGGGCCCTGCCGTATGCAGCAAAGTCGCCCTTGGCAAGGGCCGCTTTGGCATCAGCAAGGGCTGCCTGAGCGCTAGCAAGCGCGCTAGCTAGATCAATATTGGCTCCAGAGTTGCTTCCACCACCTCCACCACTGGCTGGTGGCAATCTAGAGCTTCCAGAGTTCCCGCCAAATACTTGGTCCAGAGCTCCTTTGAGGGTGTCATCAAAACCGATCTTCTCTCCGAATGAGACCAGTACCTTCTGCAAGAGTGGATAGGCGGCAGTGTTGGCAGTTGCCCTTACATAAACTGGTTGGACATAGAGCAGGCCGCCACCAACTGGAAGAGTCAGTAAGTTGCCGAGGACGACATCAGATCCTCCTTGGCGAAGTAATGAGAGAGAGAGGGCCACTGTGGGATTTGCCTCAAAGTTTGAACCGACCTGGGAGGGTCCCGCTATATTTGTGGAGCGCTGCAACTGCAGAATAGTGAACTTGCCATAATCATCACCGGGATCAGAATTAACAGCGGCAAATGCTGAAAGGTTTTCGCGACCTCCACGGGGAACAAATGGAGTTGTTAGAGCGAAGGATGCCCTCTTCTCACCTGGCAGTTGCAAGGTGTAGTAGTAGGGAGGCTGGGCACCGGCATTAGCCCCCAGGGTGGAAGGGTCTCTTGGCACGCGCCAGAAATCTTGACCACCATAGAAGGCATTGGCACTCTTCACATGGTAGAGGGAGAGCACATCTCTTTGCACTCTAAACAGATCTTCAGGATAGCGAACGTGTGAGACAAGGTCTTTACTCATCTCAGACTTTGATTTAACGACTCCAGGAAATGCCTTCATCCATGAAGCCAGCACCGGATCCCTCTCATCCCAGGCATAGAGCGTGACCGTCCCATCGTAGGCATCAACGGTTGCCTTCACAGAGTTTCTAATGTAATTAATGGTTGAGTTCGGAATTGCAGTTAGTGGATTGTTATTGATATTCAGCGCATCCGTTGTCGCGCCTGAAACATCAACCGTTCTGGAGTAGGGATATCCAGAGCTAGTGGTATATCCATCGATAATCCACTGAATTCGATTGCCAACAATGGCTGGATATGGGTCGCCATCTAGCTTCAACCAGGGAGCAACCTTTGCCACTCTCTGGCGAGGTTCACGGTTAAAAATGATCTTGGTTTCAGCGTTTATCAGGTTTGAAAGCAAGATTCTCTGCTCTTGGTACTTAATGGCAAACAAGATCCTGGAGAAGATTGAGCCCATGCCAACTCCACCTTTTCCGGTGTAGGTGTAATTCCTCTGGCCATTGGCTGAAGCATCGTCTGGATAATCAAATTCCACCGCTTCACCATTTGTGGTTCCGCCAATAATCGAATACTCCGGGTTATTCTCACCAAAGTAGATCCTTGGCTGGAAGTCACCTAGGATTCCCTTTGGCGGGATATCCCCCACCGCAAAAACTGGCTTGCCATCAACATCTTGGATATTGCCAAATGAGCCCACGAAGCCAAATCCATGGGTATAGACCAGATGATCATTGATCCAGTTTCTATTGGGATTTCCAGCAATATTGATCTCACGAACTGCAACGACCATGTCGCGGGCTACACCATCTACGGTATATCTATCAATATCCAAAGACTCATTAAAGGTGTAATAAGGCTTCAATTGCTGAAGCTGGCGAAAGGTTGCTGACAAAACATTGGGATCCATAAGGCGGATGTTTGAAATCGTCGCCGCATCATCTGCAAGTTGCCCAGCTGAGGTATCAACAACTGCCGAGTAATCCTTCACTTCTACCTCATCTAGACCATATGCGACGCGCGTTCCTTCAATGTTTCTCTGTATATAAGGAGCTTCCCTTGAGGACTCACTTGGCTTTACTTGGAATTGTTGAATTAGGCCTGGATAGACCCCAGCGATCAAGAATGAGGAGATGACAAGAAGGGCTACCCCAGCTGCTGGAAGCACCCATGAACGGCGGATGATGTTGGCAAAAAAGAGCAGTGAGCAGAGAGCGGCAATCCCGGTAAGGATCGATTTTGCGGGAAGGAGGGCATTTACATCAGCGTAGGTAAGCCCGGTGATGATCCCCTCATCCGAGGTAGCAAGAGCAAAGCGATCTAACCAATAGGCCACCGCCTTAATTGCCACAACAAATCCCAGCAAGACTGAGAGCTGGACTCTGGCAGCAACGGTGGTGCGATCCTGTTTTACCTGTGGGCGAATTCCTCCATAGACATAGTGAACAACCAAGCTGGCGATAGTTGCCAAGATCAGAGTTGAAATTGCCCAACCAAGTATTGATTGATAAAAAGGAAGCTCGAAGGCAAAGAATGAAACATCCCTGCCAAATTGTGGATCGCTGACTCCAAATTCTGTGGAGTTTCTGAAAAGTAACCAACTCTCCCAAAGCCTAGTCCCGGCCATCCCCGCAAAATAGAAGAGCGCTACTGCCACACCAATCAGGCCAACTTTTCTCAAAGGCTCCAACTGCCCGCGATATCTCTCCAGATTATCTGCCTCAACTGCTACTGGAACATAGATCGGGCGACGCTTGTAAGCAATGTAGATATTGGCCGTGATTATTGCCGAAGTTAGTAGACCGAAGATAAGAAATAGTGCAATTCGAGTGGTAAGTAAGGTGGTCCAAACTTGACTGTAATCAACTGATCTAAACCAGAGGAAATCTGCGTAGAAACCACTCAGTGAAACCAAGATGACGGCTAGAACTGTCAAGATGATTACAGTTAGCGGCAGGGCTCCGATTCTTAACCTTCGGCCGCCGGCTAGATTTCTTGAAGGAAAGCGGAAGTTGCGGAAGGGATTACCCGGGTTGCCACCAAAAGTCATAGAGGCAGATTAGCCAAGATGAGGCAAACTAACTATTCGAGCAGGAGCGGAGTCTGTATTCATCTGGAGCACGAAGAGCCTGTATTGCCTCCTCTAGAGTTGAGACTGGAATGACCTTAAGGCCTGCTGGGATTTTGTTGATATCCGGGCAGTTCTCTCTAGGTGCTATGAAGACCGTGGCCCCGATTCGAGATGCCCCAATCATCTTCTCCTCGATTCCTCCAATTGATCCAACTTGGCCCGAGGGGGTGATGGTTCCAGTGCCTGCGACCTTACGCCCCCTTAGGAGATCTTCTTCGGTGAGTTTTTCAATGATCCCAACAGCAAATATCAAGCCGGCGCTTGGCCCGCCAACGCCTCGGAGCTTAAAGTCAATATCTATAGGAAAGCGCGCGGTGGTCCCTACCAAGATGCCGATGGCAGGCCTTGCTGAGCCATCTGCACTGACTACCTCTCGGTTCTCAACCAGAATGATCTCACCGGTAATCCTTTCAAGATCGCCCTTGGAATTCTCCCGATCCACCGCAACTAGAAGTGGGTCACCGATCTTCTTATTGGCATAAGATGATCGAATCTCCTCTATCTCGTTGATGACCTTGCCATCGATTTCCTTGATGAAATCCCCGACCTTAAACTTCTCTTTGGCGTTTGAGTAGTCTCTAATATCGCTAATGAAGTAAAGCTCGAGAAAGCCATACCCTAGATAGCGAAGAGCTGCAGCAGTTGCGGCTCTCTTTGATGATTCCATCTCACTTCGGCTATCTCGCTGGATGAGCTTTGCTGGCTTTACTGGTGGATAGACCGCCTCCCTTGGCAAGACCACATTAGGTCCTAAGGCCCAATTAATGATGGTCTCGGCTCCAAAGACTGGCGTGCCTGGGTTAGTCACTAAGACTGAGGTGACATATAGATCACCATTTACGGGATAAGTCTTAAAGTCATTTACTTGAATGAGCTTTCCAGTAACCTTACTCGGAACCCCAGGCTTGAAGAAGACAAAGGGAATTGGGGCAAGTAGGGTTGCTAAGGTTAGAAGATAGAAAAAGGACTTAACTGGAAAAGACCAGCGATAACGAAGCGGGGAAACATTTCGCATCAGCTCTGCTCTTTCTCCTTATCACTTGACTTGAAAGAGTTTTGAAAACTCTTGAACCTTCCAACTGAACGTTTGGTCTGATTCTCATATCTCTTTTGAAACTTGGTCACCCAGATCACATAGACCGCAGCTCCCAGGGCTGCAGCAAGTGGGATAACCCACCAGATAAGAGCCGATAGCGGGGCTGACTCAGACCCAGCGGCCCAGCTAATCGCCCTCAACTCGCTCATGGCTCAAGCCTAGGCTAGATGAGGCCAATTGGTAGTTTCGAACCGAGACAAGTCCCCTAGGGAATAAGGCTGGGCTAGATTTGTTCTCCTTCCCAAGAGATCAGAAGTGCCCGCTATTTTGCATGCAGCGCTTCAATTGAATTGATGCGAAGGAGTTCACCAGATGCCAGGAATTGGCTTTACGCCAGATAATGGTGATGAAGAAGAGTCAAAGGGCAATAATCCCTTTGCCTTTGAGAGCTTCGGAGAGATCTTCAAGCATTTCTCGGCAATGGGTCTAAACCTTCCGGCCCTGATGGCATCACTTTCCGGTCAAGCCTCCCCGGCCTCTCTATCAAAGGAGATGATCCGTGATATCTCTAGGAAGCATCTAAGCGCCCATGGAGAGGTGCCGGTAACAGTTGAAGACCTAACTCAAATTCAAGAGGCGATCAACATCGCAGACCTTTGGATAAATGAGGCCACTGCTTTTCCAACTCTTCCGCTCACAGATTCGATAGCGCTATCAAGGCGAGATTGGATTGATACCACCCTTGATGGCTGGCAAGGGCTGACCAAGCCCTTGGTTGATTCGATGGCCGATGCTCTCTCATCCATGCTCGATCAAGGCCTTCCCGGCCCAGATGGAGGTGATGCCATATCTATCCCAGGCTTTGGCCCGATGTCGATCTCTAAATCTAGTATCACCGCCATAATGGCAACCTTTATGAGCTCACTGATTAGCACACAATTAGGCCAGAGTATCGGCTCCCTATCAACCACAGTCACTGGCGCAAATGATGTGGCACTTCCTCTAAGCAGAGATATCAAAGCCCAACTTCTTCCTCAAAATGTTAGAGCCTGGGGATCAGGGCTTGAAATTGCAGATGCAGAGGTAAGAATCTATCTGTCCTTGAGAGAAATCGCCGCCGCCCGCCTCTTCAAACAGAGCCCTTGGCTCAGCGAATATATCCGCAAGGCAATCTCTGACTATGGCAGAGGAATTCGTATCGATATCAGCGCTATCACTCAGAGCGCTCAAGAGGCAATGGACTCTGGGGCAATTGATCCAAGTAATCCAGAATCTATGGCACTTGCCATCTCAGGCGGCATCTTCACTCCAGAGACAAGTCCATCACAGAGCGCGGCCCTTGAAAAACTAGAGACCCTCCTGGCCTTGATTGAAGGATGGATTGATGCAGTGGTAGCGAAGGCTGCAACAGATCGCCTCCCCTCGCTCATCAGATTGAGAGAAACTCAAGCAAGAAGGCGTGCCACTAACTCGCCAACTCAGCAATTGTTCGCCACATTACTGGGCCTTGAAGTCTCCCCAAGGCTCACTCGAGAGGCCATCACATTCTGGGAAAGAATCGAGAAGATAGATTCGATATCTGCCAGAGATAGAATCTGGGAAGAAGCATTCCTGCTTCCCACCGCTGGCCAATTATTAGATCCTGAAGGTTTTTATAAGAGCTGGCAGATCCCAGATGATCTCTCAGGTTTGAATTAGGAAAGAGCGAAGACCCCGGTCGCACATTCCTTATCTGCCTTCCCCTTGCAGATACGAAACGGTTATCCGAGGTCTTCGTAGGCGCAAAGTACGACAGATAGATATGAATAATCAACATCATCTAGCGAGTTTCTCTACTTAAAAAGACTCATCTTCTCCTATAGAGTTTATGAACTTGATGCCTTTTAGAAAGGTTGCGTTGTGGAGAGCTTCATCCAAGATGAAATCCTCAACGCTGATCTGCCCTTGATGCGAGATCTGGCGCAGAAAGCCGCTTCAGTGATCAAGATTCCACCAACACCACACTCTAACGGCGCTGAGGTGAAGGTGATTCGCAGTACTCGTAGAAAGAAATCTATTAGCGCCTATCGCCAAGCAGGAGCCATCGTCATCTCAGTTCCGGCTCGCTTATCAAAGCGCGAGGTGAGCCGAGTGATTCCTGAGATGGTGGGCAAGATACTCTCGCAAGAGGCTAGAGAGAAGGTGGGCGAGCAAGATCTTCATAAGCGGGCGATAGAGCTTCTGGCCCGATATCTTCCAGAGTGCCCAGCAAGACCCATCTCTGTCACCTGGCGCGCAATGAGTGAGCGTTGGGGCTCATGCACCACAGTGGAGCGGAGCATCCGAATCTCAGATCGCCTAAACGGGGCTCCCGGCTATGTTCTTGATTACCTCTTGGTCCATGAGTTAATCCACTTGATGATTGCAGACCATGGGCCGCGCTTTGAGGCTCTATTAGCCAGGTTTGAGCTAGGAAGAGAGGCCAGCGCCTATCTTGAGGGGTATGAAGCTGGGGTGCGTGCGGGCCAATAGGAGAAAAAGTACCTACTTGAGCGTGGGGAGCGCCTATCTTGCGGGTGAGCGGGGGTATGGTGAGCCTATTCGCAGACTATCCCAGCGCTGCGAGGATCGAGAGGATGGCTATGGCAGAAACATATAAAGGTGAGGCCTACTGCGTAAAGTGTAAAGAGAAGCGACAGTTCGAAGGAACTGTCAAGGTCTCCGAATCTGGTCGTCGTATGGCTCAGGGCATCTGCCCGGTCTGCGGCACCAAGGTCAATCGCATTTTAGGTAAGGCTTAAACCAACTTCTTTGAAAGTAAGGCGCTTGCAGCTATAGCTGTAGGCGCTTTATTTCTGCCCCCTTACTCCTAGTTATTCCAAGGCATACCCAGGTATTTAGGTAAACCCTCCTCTCCCCAGGCCTGCCCATAGCTCTAGAACGCGGGCGAGAGAGCCTCTAGATGATCTGCCCCTTATGGCTACCTGCCCGGCAATTAAGAGCGCGCTTAGAATCTGGTCTGATTCAAGGGCTGCTCAGGTGTTTATTGGCTCGCCCTACAGATCCATCTGCCTTTCGAGCCTATGGTTTGGAGTCTCCACTCGATTACTGCTGGAAGCTCTTAATGGCCGAACAAGCCTTGAGCAGATTAGCCAACGTTGCGGCCTCGCTCTGCCTCAAATCCAGGCCCTGATTGATGAATTGCAGGCACATGGCTTAATCGATCTAGAGCGAACCGCTATCTCCTATCTCAAGCGTTATGACCCCGCACTAAGAGCAGTCGCCCCGGTTGCAGATCTTGAAGAGTTCAATGAAGACCTTGCGGCCAGATCTTTTGTCAGAAGGATGGAGATTGAATCAGAGGCCGCATCCCTTTCAAGAGGAGATATCGATGGCGGAAGAAGCGCAGTTCTTAGGCGCCGTGACTTCTCAATCTTGGTTTTCGGATATGGGAAAATTGTTAATGCGCTGATCGGATCCTTAAGCGCCTCAGGGTTCACTAAGACCCTGGTAATAAACCGCCTCGCGCAAAGATCGCAGGCCTTGAAGATTCTTGAGAGCGATCTCTCTGGGGGATATATCTCTAGATCCGATATCGGCGCATCAAGAAAAGAGGTTCTATCAAGAGCTAGAAGTTCATCGGCGCTCTTTACTGAGGCTATGCCAGTTATCTATAGACCTAAATTGATAATAAGCATCGGACCTCCAACTGCGGATGCGATGCAACGCTGGATCTCCGAAGGTAGTAGCCATCTGATTGTCGAGGCTCATTCATCTGCTGAAGTGCGTATCGGGCCATTTGTTATCCCTGGGAAGAGCCCTTGTTATCGTTGCTTGCAACTATCTCAAAGACCAAACCAGAGTATCGGTGAAGCAAAGGAGGTGGGCTCAGCTCTAGCTCTTGCTTGCGCTGGCTTGATCTGCCTTGAAGTTATCAATCTCGCCTCAAGTGGGATAGGTCACTTTCTAGCAAGGTCGCATATCTATTCCAACTCAAATTTTCATAACCCAAAAGTAGAGAGGTGGGCGATTAATCCAGAATGCGGCTGCAACTGGAGATAGTTAATTTCAATTCGCGCGATATCCCGACCTAGATAAGAATGCTCCAGTGTCAGAACGGGTGCCCCAGGGGGCTAGTAAGCGCAGCGCCAAGATGGCCAGCATCCCCCTCTCCCTTGTAGGTCGTGGGGCTCTAGGTCTTGGTCGCCAGTTAACTGGCCAATCGCCTGATTTTGCCTTCGCAGATCTCCAAGAAAAAACTGCCGAGCAGATCTTTAAAGTCTTGGGAGAGCTTAAGGGCGGGGCGATGAAATTTGGCCAGGCACTCTCTGTCTTTGAAGCAGCCCTCCCGGAAGAGATCGCCAGGCCCTATCGCCAGACCTTAGTGAAGTTGCAAGAGGCTGCTCCCCCGCTTCCGGCAAGAGTGGTTCATAAAGTATTGGCAAGAGAATTGGGCGAGCATTGGAGAGATAACTTCGCAGACTTTAACAATACCCCAGCAGCCTCTGCCTCAATCGGTCAGGTTCATAAAGGAACCTGGAAGGATGGCAGAGCAGTTGCGGTAAAGATCCAATACCCTGGAGCGAAAGAGGCTCTGATCTCTGACCTCAACCAGATCCAACGCTTTGCCAAGATATTCCAATTGGTCCTTCCTGGCGTTGAGATGAGACCATTGCTGGAGGAGCTCAAGGCGCGAATTATTGAAGAGGTTGATTACCGCTATGAGGCAAGTGCGCAGAGCGCCTGCTTTAGGGCCTTTGAATTTGATAGCGACATTGCAATTCCCGAAGTCATCATGGCAACGGATCGAGTCCTGGTAAGCCAGTGGTTAGAGGGAACTCCGCTCTCAAAGGTAATTGCCGATGGCAGTCAAGAGGAGCGAAATAGCGCCGGCATTCGCCTCGCTCGTTTTCACTTCACCGCTCCCATGAGAGCAGGCCTATTACACGCCGATCCCCATCCTGGAAACTTCAGAGTCTTAGGAGATGGCCGTCTTGGAGTTCTAGATTTTGGGGCTTGCAATCGCTTGCCTAATGGATTCCCAGAGCCCTTCAAGCGTCTGCTTCGAAATGCCCTAGAGGGAGATGCGATTGCTCTGTATGACGGCTTTAAGGAAGATGGATTCATCCTGCCTGATGTAGAGGTAGACCCTGAATTAGTATTGGACTACCTGCTGCCTCTAGTTGAACCTCTAAGAACCGATTACTTTGCCTATAGCCGCGATTGGCTCAGGGCCCAGAGCGTTCGAGTGGGGGATCCTAGGAACCCAACTGCAAAGATAGGTCTTCAACTAAATCTTCCCCCTGAGTATGTATTGATACACCGCGTCACATTGGGAACTACCGGAATCTTCTGTCAACTAAGGGCCGAGGGAAACTTTAGGGATGAAGCCCTCTCCTGGTTCCCTGAGATAACTCCCAGCCATCTGCAAAGAGGCTGAATGGCCTGCTAACCCTGCTTTAGGCAGGGCGGGTTAGTCAAAACCCTCAAGATCGCCTCCTTTTCAGCCCTAGTCAACCAGAGGCCATATTTTGCTTTCACCTCTACCTGTCTTGAGACATAATCACAACGAAAAGATTTATTAGGTGGCAGCCAGGTAGCAGCATCACCATCACCTTTCTGGGTATTGAGAGAGCCCTTTACTGCCAGGAGATTTAGCGGATCATTTGCAAAGTTCTTTCTAGTTGCAATGCCCGCCTTAAAGATCCCAGTCTGCCAGGCATTGGAAAGGGCTACAAGATGATCTATTTGAACTAGAGCGCCAGCCTTCTCGCCTCTTTGAAAGTAGATGCTCTCACCAGAGAATGGATCGACTAGTACTCCACTTTCCACCACACAATCCTTGGTCTTTGCTCTAAAAGAAATTTGCGATAAATCTCTCTTTAGGATGTCGTTTCTGGTATCACAGCCATTTCCGTCCACATCTGCCCAAGCAGGTCCAAAGCCAGATCTTGAATAGCCGGTCTTTGGCGCTCGCCCTTTGACCGCCAGAGTTTCAATCGCCTTTATCGGATCGAATTCGGCCCCATGGGCTGAAGGGAGTGCGATTACATTTAGCTGATATCTAAAGCTTGGCGAAGTTAGCGATAGTGAATTTATGGCAACGCTTCCAAGGAGAACAGATGCAATAGCAGTGGATGAAAAGATTTCTCCGTATTTGCCAGTTCTTGCTGACCTAAATAGGCCAGAGAGAGCTTCTTGCCATTGGGAGATCATGGCTTCATTCTCATCTATTGGGCTAGGAAATTGGTATCTAAGCCAGTACTGGTTATAGTGTCCCCGCTTGATCGTTTGCAGTGATCAGCGGGTTGTTAGCTCAGATGGTAGAGCAGGTGACTCTTAATCACCGGGTCGGGGGTTCAAGTCCCTCACAACCCACTTATGAGCGTAAGTGGCTCTGAAAAACTGCTCACTTTGGGGTGATAACCCAGTGAGTAAGAATCAGTAGGTCCTTCCTTAGTGGAAGGCATAAGTTAGATGTT